>Ga0224558_1000010_pt1 | contig 247393 bp, 226 predicted proteins | sample 714S32024metaG_FD_180682 | JGI IMG/M metagenome (GOLD analysis project Ga0224558, IMG submission 180682) | Peat soil microbial communities from Stordalen Mire, Sweden - 717 S3 20-24 | ecosystem: Environmental > Terrestrial > Soil > Wetlands > Peat | place: Sweden: Norrbotten County, Stordalen... | reverse complement strand
CGATCTGGCACGAAAGCTACGCAAGTACATTGACGCTTATGCCAAATCCGCAAGACCATTCCGATGGACTTACACCGATCCTCAGAAGCGAATCCGTACTAACGCAATCACCGGGACAGCCCACTAGCATAAACTCGGCCGGCAACGCGATCTCTACAGGTTCGCCAAGCTACCTGGCTATTGGAGGAACCACGGACCTCTCAGCGCCATTTGGAGTGGACGCTGTGGATATCCACACGACTTACGTCGCTTATCATTACAAGGTTGGGGGAAAAGGCTGCACAGAGTCCCGGACCGACTCGGTCGCGCCAAGCCCAATGTTTACTCAGTACTACACTAACGAAGTCATGTTTGGGAGCAGCACGTTTCCCGTTGGATCAGGACCAGTGGCAATCAAAGCATTCGGATCAAACACCGTTACAACCTACACGCCGGTAAAAAACTGCCCAGATGACTCGAAGGCGGTAACCGGACCGGCAGGCGCGATTGCGGTGAACTCGCTGTCCAACAGCGTCACTCTGATAAATTTCGCCGGCAACAGCACTGTGAATATAGCAGTCGGCACTCAGCCTATGGCCGTCGTACTAAGCTCCGATGGATCCAAGGCCTACATCCCGAATTTTGGGAGCGGCACTCTGTCGGAGGTGAACATCCAACCCAGGGCGTAACGCGAACCGCAACCGGTACGACCGGTGCGCTCAGCGTGGCGATGGATCCGGGCGGCGCATACGTGTGGGTCGGGGGCGCGAACTACTTGTACAAGGTCAGTCTGAGCACATTCGCTGTTGTCGCGAGCTATCCAGTTAGCGGCAGCGTCACGTCACTTGCGGCAAGCAATTCCCAGAATGAATTGGTCTACACCTTGGTCCAGAACTGCTGCACACAGTCGAGTACCTATGTCGTTAGCGAGACCAGACTCAGCGATATGTCAACGACGGCCAATTACGCTCAAGCGACAGCCAGTCCCTTCGCCCCCTACACCATGAAGGGGACGCTTCCGAGCGCCGCCGTGCTTCCACAGGCAACCACAATCAGCACAAAGTTCAGCAACGGAATGGGGGCCTCCTCCACGCCGACCGGCTTTGTTATATACGATTTGGAAGGTCATCAGCAGCTTATGACCGGTACGACGCCGACACCCGTACGTGGCATCGCGGCCGATCCCAACTGCATGTTCGCCTACTTCACTTTGCCCGATAGCAACGAATACATCGCGGTACCACTAGAGTCGCAATAGACGGCGGGGCGCTGTTCCGGGCGCGGCAAGGGCCCGTCGTTTCTTGTCGGGCATCTTGCCAGGGACGCCAAACTCGCTGAGCCGAACCCCACCCCGCTCTATCTGCCCTCGCGCCTTTCTTCCGGCCACGTGGCCTCGGAGTCCCGACCCGCGCTTCCGCATCGACTGGCGAGTGTCGAGTAGGTCAGTCCAATTGCCCTTACCCCCATCCTCCCCGTATCATCCTCGGGACAAAAACAATGAAACCCTCCCGCATCCGAATCTGCCTCGCCGCGCTCCTATTGCTCGCGTCCCTCGCCGCCGCTCAGAAACGTAAAGTCATCATCGACCAGGACGCCGCCGGCCCGGCCGGCACCGATCAGCAATCCATCCTCCTCCTCATCCAGTCTCCTCGAACCGAAGTCCTCGGCATCACCGTCGTCACCGGAGACCAGTGGCTCACCGCCGAACTCGCCCATACCCTCCGCATGCTCGAACTCATCGGCCGCACCGACATCCCCGTCCTCCGCGGAGCCGAATATCCGCTACTTCGCACCAAAGAAGAAACCGAACTCGACGAACAACGTTACGGCCAATTCGCCTGGCTCGGCGCCTGGACCCCGCGCTTCTACCATCCCCCGCGCGAACTCGGCCCCATGCCCGAGGGCGTCCCCACCACCAAGCCTTCCGACGAAGACGCCGCCCACTTTCTAGTACGCATGGTCCACAAGTACCCGCACGAAGTCTCGATTTACGAGGGCGGGCCCATGACCAATCTCGCCCTGGCCATCTCGCTCGATCCCGAATTCCCCTCCCTCGCCAAGGAATTGGTCTTCATGGGTGCCAGCCTAAGTCCCCAGACCGACGATCCCGAATTTATCAACACCCCCCGCCGCGAATTCAACCTCTGGTTTGACCCCGAGGCCGCCCACATCGTCCTCCGCGCCCCCTGGCAAAAAATCATCTGCACCCCGGTCGATATCTCCGTCAAAACCCGCCTAACCCAGGACATAATCGACCGATTCAAGCAATTCCCGAACCCCGCAGCCCAATATTTGGCAAAATATTCCACTCTTCACGGCTCTTATAACTACCTCTGGGACGAGTTAGCGGCCGCCGCCTGGCTCGATCCCACCATAATCACCAAAACCGAGACCCTCTACGTGGACGTAAACCTCGATCACGGAGCAACTTACGGCGATACGTTAGTGTGGAGTGATAACGACAAGCCCAAATCGCAGAGCGGCAACAGTAAGCCCCAAGCGAGCCTCCAACCCGTCCAAATTCAACTGGATCTGGATAAAGCCCGCTTCTACAACCAATTCCTGACGTTGCTAACCTCCCCAACTCCCAAACCAGAAACCCCCAAACCATAAAGAAACAAAAAGAGCGCGCTCCCGAACCTCCGCCCGACTAACCTCCATAACAATGAATGGCATACCCGCAGTTGTACATATCCACGCATATGTACAATGCTCCACGTGGAACATTAGAAACATTCCCAATGTTCCACGTGGAACACTCCGCCCCTAACCCGCCCGGCGCGGAAAGAAAATTTCCTGCGCCTCCCTCCCCCACGGTTTACAATGCCCAGCGTCCCCACTGATTCGTAGTTGGTGATCGACTCTCTATGCCTACAGTGAAAAAGGATGTGCCGGCGAGCACGCGCGAGCGCCTCGCTCGCGCCGCCCGCAAACGCCTGCACGCCGCGGCGCGCAAGGCGATGAAGAACGCCTACGCCCCCTTCTCGAACTTCCAGGTGGGCGCGGCGATCCTCACCGCTGACGGGAAAATTTTTTCCGGCTGCAACGTGGAGAATTCCTCTTATGGCATGACCAACTGCGCGGAGAGAACGGCGATTTTTTCCGCGGTGGCGGCGGGCGGCCCCCGGCTGGAAATCCTGGCGGTCGCGGTGACCAACGCGCAGGGCGTGCCGTGCTCACCGTGCGGGGCTTGCCGGCAGGTGATCTACGAGTTCGGCCCCGACGCGATCGTGTTCTATCAGGGGCAGGACGGCGACGCCGAAAGTTCGATTACGGAACTTCTGCCGGAGGGCTTTCGACTGCGGTGAGCCAATCTACAGCTTCGCCTCCTGCATTTCGCGTCGTTGACCTCATCCGCAAGAAGCGGGATGGGGGCGCGCTCTCCGCGAAGGAGATCGGTTACATCGTCGATGCATATACCGCCGGAGCGATTCCCGACTACCAGGTTGCGGCATGGCTGATGGCGGTGCTGTTGCGCGGCATGACGGGCGCAGAGCTTGCCGCGCTGACGAACGCAATGCTGTATTCGGGCGAGGTGCTCGATCTCAGCTTTTTGCCGGCGACGAAGGTCGATAAGCATTCGACGGGCGGCGTGGGCGATAAGACATCGCTGGTGCTGGCACCGCTGGTCGCGGCGGGTGGGCTCTATGTGCCGATGATCAGCGGGCGCGGACTGGGACACACGGGAGGCACGCTCGACAAACTGGAATCGATTCCCGGATTTCGCGTGGGCCTGTCGGTCCCGGAGTTTCATCGCGTGCTGAAGGCGTGCGGCACGGCGATGATCGGGCAGACTGAGAAGATCGCACCCGCCGACCGCAAGCTCTATGCACTACGCGATGTGACAGGGACGGTAGAAAGTCCGGATCTCATTTGCGCTTCCATCATGAGTAAGAAACTTGCGGAGGGGACCGATGCGCTCGTGCTCGACGTGAAGACAGGCTCGGGCGCGTTCATGAAAAAAGAAGAAGACGCCGTGCATCTCGCGGAGTTGATGGTCGAGACCGGCGAGCGCATGGGCAAGCGAATGGTCGCACTCATCACAAATATGGATCAGCCGCTGGGGCGAATGGTGGGGAATGCAATGGAGGTCGCGGAGTGCATCGAGGTGCTGCACGGAGGCGGCCCAGAAGATCTGCGCGAGCTGTGCCTGCACCTCGGGGCGTGGATGTTCCACCTCGGCGGCACGACGAAAACGGTGGCGGAGGGCAAGCTGCTTTCCGAGGAGATCATCGCGTCGGGCAAGGCGTTCGATCGCTTCCGGCAGATGGTGGAGTTGCAGGGCGGGGACGTGAGCGCGATCGACGATCCCACGCGGCTGCCTTCGGCGGATTGCCGCGTGGAAGTGCGAAGCGCGGCGGCGGGGTATATTTCTGCGATTGCCTGCGAGAGTATTGGGACGGCTTGCGTGATTCTCGGAGGAGGGCGCGAGAAAAAAGAAGATTCGGTCGATCCCGCGGTGGGGATTGTGGTTCACAAGAAAATTGGAGATCGGGTGGAGATGGGCGAGTCGTTGTGCACGATTCATTGTCATGCGGAGGCGCAGGCGGAGCGGGCGAAGAAGATGATCGAGGGGAGTTATACGATTGCGGCAACGGCTCCACATAAGCCGCCGTTGATTCATCGTGTGATTTATAGAGGGGAGCACTGATGGGACGATTCACTGGCATTCTTGGGCTTCTTACGATGCTGGGGCTGGGATATATCTTCTCGACCAACCGGCGCGCGATCCGTCTGAAGACGGTGGCGTGGGGGCTGGGACTGCAGGTTGCGTTTGCCGTTTTTGTTTTGAAGATGAGCATCGGGCGCACGCTTTTTCAGAAGGCGGGCGATGCGGTGAACCGGTTGCTCAGCTATGCCTTCGCGGGCTCGCAATTTGTTTTTGGAGATCTCGGCAAACAGGGATCGCATCTCGGATTTTATTTTGCGTTTCAGGTTCTGCCGACGGTGATTTTTATTTGCGCGCTGTTCGCGGTGCTGTACTACCTGGGGGTCATGCAGGTGATCATCCGCGGCGCGGCGTGGCTGATGACGCGGCTGATGGGCGTGAGCGGCGCGGAATCGCTGAACGTGGCGGCGAGCATTTTCATGGGACAGACGGAAGCGCCGCAGACGATTCGGCCGTTTCTTCCCGATCTGACGCGCTCCGAGTTGATGACGGTCATGACGAGCGGAATGGCGCACGTTTCGGGCAGCATCATGGCGGCGTACATCGCGTTTGGGATCGAGCCAAAACATTTGCTGAGCGCGGTGATCATGACGGCTCCCGGGACGCTTTTGATGGCGAAGATGCTGGTGCCGGAGACGGAAGTGCCAAGGACGGCTGGGCGCGTGGTGATGAGCGAGGACGAACTCGAAACAGAAAAGAACGAGAATTTGCTGGGAGCGATTGCGCGCGGGACGACGGACGGGCTGCACATGGCGCTGAATATTGCGGCGATGCTGATTTCGTTTCTGGCGCTGATTGCGCTGCTGGATGGAATCATGGGAGGAGTTCATGCTCACATCGGATGGTTCCCGGTGAGCCTGGAGTCGATCCTGGGCAAGCTGTTTGCGCCGATTGCGTTTGTGATTGGAATTCCGTGGCGCGATTGCGCGGCGGTTGGGAATCTGCTCGGCGTGCGCATGGTGCTGAATGAGTTGGTGGCATTCTCGATGCTGGGACCGCAGAAGGCAGTGCTCGATCCACGGTCGTTTACGATTGCGACGTTCGCGCTGTGCGGGTTTGCCAACTTCAGTTCGATTGGGATTCAGATGGGCGGGATCGGGGCGCTCGCTCCGAATAAGCGCGGCGAACTGGCGAAACTGGGACTGCGCGCGATGCTGGCGGGAACGATGGCGAATCTGATGTCAGCTTCAATTGCGGGGATGCTGTTGTAGGCTGCGACACTTTCCGGGGACGAAGAAGTCAAAAGCTTTAACGCAGAGGGCGCGGAGATCGCAGAGTTTTTTTGGGTTTGGAATTACGTTGCGATCTACATTGGGCGGCGGCGACGCCATCACCGCCGACGCGATGCCGGCGCCGTTTTCTAGACTTCCAGGCGGGAGAGAACTTCGCTGGTGGTGACCAGTCTTGCTCCCAGTTGGTGAAATTCTTTCAGGGAATTCTTGCCTGCTTCCGCGGAGAGCGTTTCGATTGCGTCTTGCACTACCGCTACTCTCCGGTGGCGCTGTAGAAGCCCTTTGACCGCCAGCGCTACGCAGTATTCAGTTACCACTCCGAAGACAACAAATTCTGGGTGTGTGCCCAAGCGCTCGACTAATTCACTCGCGTGCAGCGACTGAAAAACATCGAGCGTTTGTTTTTCCAGGATGATTTGCTGGTAGGCGGCGAGATCGGGTGGCAGTCTGGCACCGGCGCGATTCGCAACGCGACCTACCTTGTCGGCGAGCGCTTCGGGGAGCAGTTCTGCGCCGGGCGTGCCTTTTATGCAGTGCGGGGGAAACTGCTGGAATTCTGGGTCGTTCGGGGCGTGGAAGTCTCCGCTTGAAACCAGGAAGACCTCGTTGCGACGGGCGGCGTCGGTTAGTTTGCGGATGTTGGGGAGGAGATTTTCGGCTCCGGGGACGTAGAGCGCGCCGCCTGGGAGCATGAAGTCGCGCTGGACGTCGACTTCCCAGAGGATGAAATTGCGAGAGCGCATTCTTCAATTGTATCGATGCGGAAAAGAATCGGGTGATCGGGCCACTTGGTGGTCGAAAATCCAAACCCGACATCCGCGTCGGGGCATCGCGAATTATTGCATGCCGAGCGAGGCGGCAACTTTTTTGCCATATTCGTTTGCTTTCGTGATCGCGGCTTGCTCGTCTACCGTGAGGAGTTTGTATTTGTCCATCACGATGCGGCCGCCGATCATTACCGTTTCCACGTCGCTGGCTTTCAGGGCGTAGGCGATCTGCGCGTAAATTTCGTACATGGGGACGGCGTTGGGTTCGTCGAGATTGATGACGATGATATCGGCCTTCTTGCCCGCTTCGAGCGAGCCGATTTCTTTTTCCATGTGCAGGGCGCGGGCGCCATCGATGGTGGCCATTTCGACGACGGCTTTGGCGTTGAGCGCGGTGGGACTCATCCTTGTAATTTTGGCGAGTTTGGCGGCGAGATCGATTTCTTCCATCAAATCAAGATCGTTGTTGCTGCCGGCGGGGCCGTCGGTGCCGAGGCCGACGGCAATTCCGGCGGCGCGCTCTTCGGGGACGGGCGCTACACCGCTGGCGAGCATCATGTTGCTCGAAGGATTGTGGACGCATCCGACGTGGCGCGCGGCCAGCGTTGCGCGATCTTTTTCGTCGACAAAGATGCAGTGCGCGGCGACCACATCGGGGCCGAGAATGCCGAGGCGGTCGAGGTATTGGACGGGCGTGGCATGGTTGGTCTTGAGACTATCGTCCAATTCTTTTTTCATTTCCGCGACGTGAATCAGAATCGGCGCGTGGTATTTGCGTGCGAGGGCAGCGGAATCCTGAAGCGTTTTTTGCGAGCAGGTGTAGATGGAGTGGGGCGCGACGGCGGCGTGAATGAGCGGATCGCCCTGCCACTTCTGGAGAAATTTTTCGGCGTAGGCGAGGATGGCGGCCTCGTCTTTATTGTCGGGCGTGGGGAAGTCGATGAAGGTCTCGCCGAGAACGCCGCGCATGCCTGCCTTTTTTGTCTCCTCGGCGACGGCGTCTTCGAAGTAATACATGTCGGCGAAAGTGGTAATGCCGGAGCGAATCTGCTCGGCGGCGGCGAGGCGCGTGCCCCAGCGCACGAATTCCTCATCCACATTTTTGTGTTCGGCGGGGAAGATGAATTTGTAGAGCCAGTCGTTGAGCGTGACGTCGTCGTGCAGGCCGCGCAGAAGGGTCATGGGGACGTGAGTGTGTCCGTTGATGAAGCCGGGAAGAATGAGTTTGCCGCGGGCATCGATGGTGCGCGGGGCGTGGAAGCGGGCTTCGATTTCGGCGCGCGGGCCGGCGGCGAGGACGGAATCGCCGGCGATGGCGATGGCGCCGTCGTTGTAGATGGAGCGGGAGGCGTCCATGGTGACGACGATGCCGGTGAGGATAGCATCGGCGGGCTGGCGGCCTTGGGCGTGGGCGGTTGAGATCAAGAGGGAGAGGACGATGGGGAAAATTGTGGAGAAATGGAGTGGGCTGCGGTTTTTCATGGGGATCGCGGTCAGGTTCAGAGGCATGGGATCGGGACGATGATCGTTATTTGATCGCAACGAGGGGGATTTGTACAGAGGCGCGGGGCGAGTTATTGGTTCGACATATTTTGTTCGATCTGTTTCGTCAGTCGCTCTGTCAATCGGGCGCGGGAAATAGCTCACACGGAATGGTGATTTGCATCACAGCAGGAATGTTCATGCGGGACTAAAAGGGACGGACGATGTGGAGGAGCGATGGCAGCGAAGCTGGGGAATCCAGTGGTTTCGTCGGCAATGCAGGAGGAGTTGGTGCGTCTGGGGAGCGCGATCTCGGAAAAAAAGGGGACGGTGCTGTTTCGCCGAGGGGATGCGGTGCACGGGCTGTACCTGGTGCGCAGCGGGCGAGTGAGCCTGAGTTTGAGCGAGGAGGCGCCGGCGCTGCCGACGCGGATTGCGGGAGCGGGCTCGGTGGTGGGATTGCCGGGGACGGTAGCGGGCACGGCGTACAGCCTGATGGCGGAGGTGATCGAAGACGCGGAGCTGGTGTTTGTGGCGCGCGCGGAGGTGATCGAGTGCCTGCAAAGAAATCAGGCGCTGTGTTTTGAGGTGATGGATTTGTTGAGCGCGGAGATCTCGGGGGCGCGGGCGGCGCTAAAGCAGGGGACGGGTGGAGGGCGGCTGCAAAGGACGTGATCGACTGCGAGGAATGCGAGTAAACGCCCCATGGGGCGGGGACTTCGGTGCTGTGGGGTGTTATTTTCGAGACGAATTTGTTTGCCCAGTCGGCCTGCCTGTGTAATCCTGTGAGCGCAAAAAAGACCTGCGGTCAGGGAGACATTCGATGCGCACAGTGTTTATTTTGGGATTGATTGTATGTACATCGCTCGCGGTGGTAGCGGCGGATATGCCAAACATGAAGGAGGGGCTGTGGCAGATGACGGTGTCGACGGGCGGAATGGGAATGCCGTCGGACGCGATGGCCAACATGCCGGCCGATCAGCGGGCCATGGTCGAGCAGATGATGAAGCAGAAGGGCATCAGCATGAACGGTAATACCGTCTCGGTGAAGAGCTGCGTGACGAAAGATAAGATCAGCAAGGGAGCGGCGTTCGCCGACAGCCGGAAGAGCGACAGCAATTGCACGCACAGCATGGTGAAGTCGTCCGCCAGCCACATGGAGATGACGTTTCATTGCGACAGTAAGGATGGAACGACTGACGGCAAGACGAGTGTGGATGTGCTCGGGATGGATAATGTGAAGGGGACGACGCACATGACCATCGTGAGCGGCGGAAATACGAAGACGATGGATTCGACGTTCACGTCGAAATATCTGGGCGCGGACTGCGGAGACATTAAGTAGAGCGGTTACGCTTTTGCTTGCGCGGAAGAGAGAGACGGGGTTGACCCCGTCTCTTTTTCTTTGCGCGATTCACGCGGCTTTTCAGCAAGCTTGATTGCGCTTCTTCGCGGATTAATTTGGCATGACTACGGAGTCGATGACGTGGATCACGCCGTTGGACTGAAATACGTTGGCGATGGTGACAGTCGCGGTGCCGCCCTTTTCGTCTTTGAGGACGATGGTTTTGCCGTTCTGCATGGCCCAGAGCTTGCCGCCTTCGACGGTGGTCAATTCGGCTTTGCCATTGCCCTCTTTGATCATCTTCATGAGATCGCGGGCGCTGATGCGGCCGGCGACCACGTGATAGGTGAGGACTTTAGTGAGAGTCGCCTTGTTCTCGGGCTTGAGCAGCGTGTCAACGGTGCCGGCGGGAAGCTTGGCGAACGCTTCGTTGGTGGGCGCGAAGACGGTGAAGGGGCCCGCGCCTTCCAGCGTATCGACCAGACCGGCGGCCTTGACGGCGGCAACCAGGGTGGTGTGATCGGCGGAATTCACGGCGTTTTCGATGATGTTCCTGGTGGGATACATCTCCTTACCGCCCACGACCGGGTTGTTCATGCCTGCGAGCGCGGAGGCGGCGGCGACGGCCATCAGCGCAACTACGACGAAAATCTTGCGGTTCATATCTCGAAATCCTTTCAGGATTGAATTTTGTGTTCCGCCTGTAGTACGGAGCGAAATGGAATTTGGATTTCGAGAGCGATACGCGACGGGTTATTTTGCGGGAGTCAAGTCGGAGGTGGCCAGCACGTAGATTGTGGACTTGTTCAGCTTGATGCTGGAACGCTGGGAAGTGAGAGTGATCACGCCATCGGCGTTGTGCGTCGACTCTACATCTTTCATCAACGAGCGCTTGTCGGAAACTTGAGCGGTCGGTGGCGGGAGCGCGTCGGGGGGAATCCTGGAGCCGGGAAAGCTCTCGGTATTGTGCGTTCGCATGATGCTCTCGGGGCCGGTCATATCCATGTCCTGCGGCAGGCGCAGCGGGTAATACCAGGCGGTGAGGAAGAGCTTGACGGGCTTGGATCCATTCCTCCATTGCACGGAATCGATGCGAACGGCGAGGCGGGACGGGGCGGTCGTGGACTTGGGCGTTGACTCGATGACCTCTCCCGCAAAAATGGCGCCGGCGGGCACGACGGCTTTGTCGACCAGCGTGGCGATGGTGAGTTTGGCTTCGACTTTGGTTGCGACGGGAGTTTTGCCGGCGACGATGTTCTGGCGCCAGGTCACGGGGAACTCGAGGGGTGCGGAGCTAGAGGCGGCGGGCTTGGGTTCAGTGCCTGGAGATTGAAGGCCGGGAGATTGGGCAGTAAGGGGCCGAACATTCGCGGTTACCAGGGCCAGGGCGATCGCGAGAGTGAATGTGGTGAAACGACTTTGCATAGAAAGCGATCTCCGGCAATTTGGCTCGACCAGTGGCAGGCAGCGACTGTCATTAGTATCTCAATCCGTGCCGGCAAAAAACAAACGAGGAGTATCGGCGGACAAGCAAAAGCAAGATTACCCGCGGAGTTGATCCGCCGCGTGCACGCGGACAGGAGTGTCCGCGCCACACAATCTACTTGACGCCGGCGGCGCGGCCAGGGTGAATTTTGAAGGGTGGACGGGCGGAGACGGAGAGTTCTTTTTCGATCGAGGAAAAACGGCGGAATATTTCGTGGAGGCGCAGGGCCATGTTCAAAATGGTTTTCGATTGCGCGAGCGCTGCGGCAGAAATTCCGGGCTCGAGGGTAAGCAGTTCGGCATTGCCGAGGACCGAGGTGAGCGCGTTGTTGATGTTGTGGCGCATTTCGGCGATGTAGCCGCCGAGCGTGGCTTCGGCTTCGGCGGCGGCACGAATAGTCTCGGCTTCGGAAGCGCGCTCTTCGGCATGGCAGCGGAGAAGAATCTCGCGCCCGAGCAGGCCGGCAATTACGGGCCAGAGCGGATAGCCCGCGTGCATGGCATCGCTGGTGAGTTCGATGATGGAGCAGGCGCGGTTGGAATTCTCGCGGCCGGAATTATCGCGGCTCGAGTTAACGGCGCTCGAAGGGAGCTGGGCCAGCAAAAACGGCGACTGCGGGCCGGGACGAATCAGGATGGCCGGCCGGGCCGCGGCGGCGAGCGCATGCTTCAAATCGGCGGCGGACGCGGGCGATGCAGCGTCGGCGATGGCGAGATCATAGTCACTGCCCGCCGGATCGCGAAACAGGTTTTGCTCGAGCACGGTAAATTCCGGAGGGCTGGGATCGGCGGGCCAATAGGCGGCGAGTTCCCGCGCGAAGGCGGGATTGGCGGAGAGGATCAGAACGATTGGACGACTCAAGCGCATAGTTGGCTCGGAACCGTGTTTTCTCCGCGCGGCCCAAAAGGGCCGAAGATCGTTGGCGACTGGCGGCATCGCTTAAAGCGATGCCCGGATACGAATCACGATCCACCTATACAAAGCGCGGCGACTTTATCTCGCCGGAGCTGCGCGCATCTCCTAAAGTACGTGCGTCAGAACGCAGCCGTCCTCCGGGACTTGGCTCGCCCACTGCACTCTTCGCAGCGCTCAGGCGCCGGGCGATTGTCAATCGCCCATTCCGGGCAGGAACGGGCTGTGGCGCGGGCGACTCGCCAGCCTCGCACTATTTCTCCGGAGCAGACCTCGAACGGGAGGCGGCGGCGGCGGCGTGGGCGAGGGGCGCTGTACCGAGGGCGTCCTCGACGACGGAGCGGAGATCGACCAGCATGCGCAGGGGATGTCCCGAGGAATACTCGGCATGGAACATGACCTTCCAGGATTGGCAGATCATGCGCAGGCGCGCGGTCGGCTCCTCGGCGGAGAACTGGGCGCGGCGGCAATCGATGCTATGTGTGCCACGGACTTCGAGGGCGTGCAAGCCATCCATGATGGCGTTGAGATCGCCGTGCATGAGCCGGAAGAAGATGCGGCGAATCATGAAACTGAAGCGGGCAAAGGCGACCATGGCGGCGGGATCGTAGAAGCCGTCCCCGGCCTGGGTTTTGAGCTTGCGCCCCTGCTCCAGCACACCGCTATGAAGAAGCTCGCTGAGGCGGGCGCACTGGTGCGCGGACTGGACGAGACTTTCCAGGGGAGCGAGCCAGCCGGGAAGTGCGGGCGTCTGCGGACCGAGCACGGGCGCGAGAACGCCGGCCACGCAGTTAAGATCGATGGCGGCGTCGTCAAGCGGAGAGGGCGTGCACAGAGAGAAATACTGCACCAGCAGAAAGTCGATCTTGTCGCGGTCGGAGGGAGACTTGACGGGCTTATGGAGATGATGCCAAAGCAGACTGCGCAGCACCGGCTCGCTGGCCAGCGGGGTGGTCTGCAAAAACTGGCGCAACTGGTGGACCTGAATGTCGCCATCGACATCGGCGAACCAGGCCTGAATCTGGGCGGCTTCGTTCTGGTCGACGATGTCGGAGGAGTCGGCGGGCAGAGGGCAGTCGGGCACTTCGATGACAAACTCGCAGACCAGTGCCTGATAAATAGGACGCAGAATTTCAAAGGCGTCGCGCAGGTCTTCGGAAGAGGGCGGCAAATTCTGAGTCATGATTTCACAATCCAATTGGGAACCGGTTTGAGGAAGCGGGCCGCGACCACGGTCCGCTCCGGGTGATATTGAACCGCGACGATGGAAGCCTCGGCGCGGAGGCAGCCGTCGCGGCTTTCGACGAGGACGTGATCGGCGAATTCGAGGGGTTGCGCGACGACAAACAAAATTTCGTGCGGCGTGCCGAACTCGATGACGGTCTCCTGCAGCGGGTTCCAGGCACTTTGCGAGGACGCGGCGACGTTGTGGGCAGAGGCGCCATCGCCATTGTTGCCCGCGGCTTTTGAATTTCCATTGCCGTGGGCGCGGCCGTTGCCGTTGCCGTTGGGGTAGTCGTAAGCGCGGCTTAGGCGAATGGGGATGCGGACCGGAGTCGCGTCGGGAAAAAACCGGGCGAGCCGGCTGACAAAGTCGAAATCCAAAGCACGAGCCGTGGCGGCGGCGGTAGCGGTGGCACTGGCCTGGTTGGGCACAGTCAAGACCTCGATTCGAAGTGCGCGAGTGACGAGCCTTCTCTTCCCTTTCGCGCCTTTCGCGCAATCCGAGGTTATACAGAATGCGCGCGAAGACTCGTTTATATTTCTCGGTGATGACTATGCACGATGTGCGCCGAACTCTTGAAGGACATGCACCGTAGAACAAGTCGAACAAACGATGAGCTTTAAAGACGCGATCTGCTGCGGAAAATCGGGGATTGCGTTGCTGCCCGCTTCACCCTGTCTCAGACTGAAACTGGGGGCGGGAATTGTCTCAAATTCACAAGGGATTAGGGCACTGCACTTTGGTAATGCTTGCGTGAAATCAGAGATGGAACGCACTGCCGAGAGCAACGTGCTACTGGAGCACGGTCGAGCCGCTGGCTTCGGCGGGCGCGGCGATATTGTAGCGCTTGAGTTTTCGGTAGAGGGTGGCGCGGCTGATGCCGAGCATTTTTCCGGCGCGGGCTTTGTCACCATTGACTTCGGAGAAGACGCGGGCGATGGTGGCACGCTCGAGGTCTTCGAGATCGGTGGTGGAGGGGAAAGCTAGATCGTGCAGGGCGTGGAGTTGCGGGACGTTCTGGAAATCGGAGCGGGCAATGGAGAGCGGGAGGTCGTCGAGATCGAGGGTGCGGCGGTCGGTGAGCGCAACGGCGCGTTCGAGGCAGTTTTCAAGTTCGCGCACATTGCCGGGCCAGTCGTAGGCAAGCAGGGCCTTCATGGCGTTGCCGGAAATTTGCACGGTGCGACCGGGCGCGAGACGCTCGAGAAACCAGTGGGCGAGCATGGGAATGTCGGAACGGCGCTCGCGCAGTGGAGGCAAGGAAATGGTGACGACGTTGAGGCGGAAGAACAAGTCCTTGCGGAAGGTTCCCTTTTTGTAATCGGATTCAAGGTCGCGATTGGTGGCGGCCATGATGCGGACGTCGACCTTGATTTTCTGATTGCTCCCGACCGGGCGCACTTCTTTTTCCTGAAGGAAGCGGAGAATTTTTGCCTGCATTTCGAGCGGGAGCTCGCCGACCTCGTCGAGGAAGATGGTACCGGTTTCGGCAGACTGCAGCAGGCCCTGCTTGGAGCGGAGAGCGCCGGTGAAGGCGCCTTTTTCGTAGCCGAATAACTCGCTTTCGATGAGGGTGGGGACGAGGGAGCCACAGTCAACGGCGACGAAAGGGCGGCTGGCAAGGTTGCCGCGAAAATGCAGGGCGCGGGCGACGAGCTCTTTGCCGGTGCCGCTTTCGCCGAAGATGAGGACGGGAGTGCGGGTGTCCTTGAGGCGGGAGATCATGCGCAGCACGTTTTGAATGCCGGCCGAGTTGCCGATAATGCCGTGGACGGCGGTCTCGGTCTCGGAGCGCTCGCGCAGAAAAAGATTTTCTTCCTCGAGGCGGACCTTGTCGGCCATGCGGCGCAGGAAGAGGCGGAGCTCGTCGAGCGGTGTGAAGGGCTTGGAGATGTAATCGTAAGCGCCAAGTTTCATGGCCTGGACGGCGGTTTCGACCGAGCCATGGCCGGTCATGACGGCGACTTCGATGCGCGGGTAGGCGCGCTTGACATGAGCGAGAAATTCGAGGCCGGTCATGCGGGGCATGACGAGATCGGTGAGGATCATGTGCACGGGCTGCGCCTCGAGGAGTGTGAGAGCGGTTTCGCCGCTTTCGGCTTCGAGGCAGGTGAGGCCGAGCGATTCGCCAACCGTGATGCAGAGGCGGCGAATCGTCTGTTCGTCATCGACAATCAGGACGCGCGTGCGGAGATCGTGGGTCATGAGGCGGCCTTGCCAATGGTGTGTTCGACGATGGAGATGAAATCGTGGACGCGGAAAGGCTTTTCGACGCAGGGCGCGCCGGTGCGGCGCAAGGTGGCGGCCGTCTCCTCGTTGGCGATGTCGCCGGTGATGAAAACGACTTTGCCGGCGAGGTCGGGGCGGTTGGCGACGATCCAGGCGTGCACCTGCGCGCCGTCGACGCCGCCGGGCGTGCGCATATCGGAGACAACGCCGTGGAAGTTGCCGGTCGAGAGGAGAGTGAGCGCGTGAGCGCCGGATTCGGTGGAAACGACCGAGTAGCCGCTGCGTTCAAGAGCGGAGCGGACAAACTCGAGGACGGCGGGCTCGTCTTCGATGAGCAGCACCGGGGCACAAGGAGAGCTGATCTGGGTGTGGGTCATTGCGGGAAAACTCCTGCGGCGGCGCCGAAAGTCGCTCCGTCTGCCGTCAGAGGCAGGCGCACGATGAAAGTGGCTCCTTCGGAGTCGACGTTGTTGTGACAGATGATTTCGCCTCCGTGCTCGCGCACGATGCCGTAGCAGATGCTGAGGCCGAGGCCGGTACCTTTGCCGACATCCTTGGTGGTAAAGAAGGGATCGAAGATGCGATCCGGGTCGGCGATGCCGATGCCGTTGTCGCGGAAGGAAACTTCGACGTAGCCGGCGGCGCGGGCGCTGATGATCTCGATGCGAGCGGGCCGGCCACACTCGCGCACGGCATCGTAAGCGTTGTTGATGATGTTGAGGAAGACCTGCTGGAGCTGATGGGAATCGCCGACGATTTCGGGAAGGGACTCGTCAAGGCGCTCGATGACCTGAATGCCGTGACTGATAAAGTCGTAGGAACGAAGCTGCACGGTGCGCTGAAGGATGGAGTTGAGCTGCACCGGATGGCGGCGCGGCGGCATCTGGCGGGCGAAGCTGAGCAGGTTCTGGACGATCTGCTTGGTGCGCTGGGCCTCTTGCAGGATGACGCGGAGATCGCGGCGAGCGGACTCGGGGAGCTCGGGATTTTCCATGAGCAGGTCAGTGAAGCCGAGGATGGCGGTGAGGGGGTTGTTGACCTCGTGGGCGACGCCGGAAACGAGTTGTCCGACGGCGGCCATTTTTTCGGCGTGCACGAGCTTGGAGCGGAGCACGGCGGAATCGGTGACATCGGTCATGACGACCACGATGCTGCTGACCTTGCCGTCCTCACTGCTGATGGGGCTGAGGTTGACGGAGAACTGGCCGCTGCCGCCATCGGCGCGGATGAGAGTGAGATCGAAGTTATCGACCTGCTGGCCCCGGGCGACGGACGCGAGGGCGTGGCGAAGCGCGTCGCGGCGGGGAGCGGCGCAGAGATCGGAAAAATCGTGGCCGACGAGATGACGTTGCTGGAAGCCGAGGCCGCTCCAGCGGCGATTGGCGTAGCTGATGGTGCCGTAAATGTCGGTGACGAGAATGAGACTCTGGGTGTGGCTGAGAATTTTGCCGGAGAAATCACGCTCTTTCTGCAACTCGGTTTGCGACTGGCGAAGGCTGGAAATGTCGAGCACGAGGCCGCGGTGCTGGAGGATGTTACCGGCGGTGTCGCGCATGGCATAACAGTTCATGAAAACGTAGACGGAGGAGCCATCGCGGCGGCGCAGAACCTCTTCGTGATTCTGGATCTCGCCGGTTTTTTTGAGCTGGTCGGTTAGATCCTGAAAGCCGCTGGGAGAAGAATAAACTTCGAGGCCAACATCGAGGCGCAGAAGCTCGTCGCGGCTGTCGTAGCCGAGAATGCGAACCAGCGCGTCGTTGACCTCAATGAATCGCCCCTGCGGCGTGGCAACGTAAATTCCCTCTTGAATATTGTCGAAGAGCTCGCGGTAACGGCGCTCGGCGTCGCGGCGATCGCTGATGTCCTTGAGCACGTGGACGGTTTGCAGCTGCGACGCGCCGGGGTTTGCTTCCTGGGAGCCTGGGTGGGGTTCGAATTTGTCGGCCTCGATGCGCGAGGTGGAGATGAGATAGGTGCGATCGAGGCCGGAATGAAAGTACTCGTCGAGGCCTTCGCCGGTGCGGCAGAAAGGGCACGAGTGCGGAGAAGCGGCGGTGGAAAGCGCATCGAGAGCGCGCATGTTGATGCCGATCAACTGCTCGGGCGGGAGGCCGACCAGATCGGCGAGAGAACGATTGACGCGAAGAATGTTGTGCTGTTCATCGTGCACCACGATGAAGTCGCTGATGGCGTCAAAGACTTCCATCCAGTGCCGGTTCGCCTGCTGAACGCGGGCGAAGAGGCAGGCATTTTCAAGGGCGATGCTGGCGTGGCCTGCGATGGCGCGCATCAACTGGCGATCGTCGGGCATAGGGGCCGCGCCGCGGTCGGAAAGACAGAGAAGGCCGACGAGTTCGCCCGACGAGCCCGCCAGACGAACGAGCGTGCAATCGGTCCACCCCATGCTGGAGGCGAGAGCGGAGCCGAGCAGATCGGCGGCCGGCGCAAACGCGACATCGGTGGTGTATTTGGGCAGCGCTGCCCGGAGCGCCCGAGCCACGCGGTGGACCAGAACGCGGTCCTCGACGTCGGCGCCGCCGGACAGGAGCACGGCCTCCGGTTCCGGGGCCTGGAAAAGGCTGAGCGCGGCGCCGCGGGCGTCAAAGAGCGCAGCGGTGCGGAGCGCAAAGTTACGCATGAACTGCGGCAACTCGAAAACCGCATTGAGTTCGAGCGCGATCGAGACTAAAGACTCGGCGCGATGCCGATGCTGCTCGGATTGCTGCAGGTTGCGGGTGAGTTCGAGGGCAATGGCAATTTGCGCAGCCAGGGCCCGGGCGCGGCGTACATCCTCGTCGCTGATCGGCCCCGGCTCGACGCGATCGAGCACGCCAAACATCCCGAGCACGTCACCACTGGAACCCAGCAGAGGCACCGCCAGCATTTGCTGAATCTGGAACGCGTTGACGAATTCCATGTTGGCGCCGGGAGTTTTCGCGGCGTCTTCAGTGATGAAAACATCTTTCTGGCGGAGTTTTTGGCAGACCGCCGCTTGGTGCAGGGGAATATCGACGGGCCGGGCGCGGCCGTCTTCAAAACCCCAACGGATGTGAAAGGTCGAGTCCTCAAGCAGTCCGATAAAGCAGCGCTGAAAGCGGAGAAAGCTGGCCGCGCGCACGACCGAGGTTTGCATGAACCCATCGAGCTTGGCGGCGGAGGTGAGTTCGCAGGAAATCTCGACGATTTCGTGCAGTTCGCGGGCCTGCGCGCGCGCAGTCGCCTGGAGCTCGACATTGGAAGCGAGCATAGAGGCGAAGCCGGCGAACACGGCGATCGAGGACTTTTCCTGCGATGTGAAGGGGCTCAAGACGCGGGGATAGGCGAGAATCGCGCCTGCGGAACTCGAGGTACGAACGGGGGCGGCGACCAGAGTGCCCGCGGGCGAGCCGTCGCCGAAGTGCGAAGCACCGTCGATGTTGACGGTGATGCGCTCGCCGGCGGCGATGGCACGGTTCGCAATCTCAACGGAGGAGCGCAAATTGTTGTCGGCGGCGCGCGAGCGGATGGTTTCGGCGAGAGGCGGGGACTCGGCGGAAACAGCAGCTAAGTGAAGCAGTTTTTCGCGCTGCACGAAGACGAGAATGGCCGGGGAATGGAGCAAAAGCCGCAACCGGTCGGCGATTTGGTCGAAGACGGGAAAAGACTCCGGCGCGTCTTGCGAGTTGGAATCGGAATTGGCCCGAGCGGCGGAGAGGTGGAAGAGTTCCAGAAAAGTCTGCTGGAGCGCCTCAAAATGAGACTCGACTTGGAGTCCGGGATTGCCCTCGTGAGTTATCAGCTCGCACCGTCCCGCTTGGCCTAAGCGGTTGAAAACATGTGAATTATAAGAAAACGGTACGCTCCGTTCTCAAATTGAGTCAAGCGAATAGAGAGGGAGGTGCCGAAGTTGGAAACGGGGGAAAGAACGATCTCATTCTGACACGGCGGGATGGGTGGGCGAAGGAAGAAGAGGCGGGAAACACACCAACGTAACCTCGCCTACGAACTTTTGGTTCCGGCTGTCGATAACCCGGAAGAAGATGGGATACGGAGGAATCAGATGATCGAGGACACTGTCTCTCTTCACAGGCGGCCACGCTGGCTGGTGCTGGGGCTGGTGCTGGCCTCGGCGGCGATGCCGGGATTTCTTCCGCAGGCGCACGGGCAGGCGGAAAGCGCTCGCAAAGTGCAGACGAGAACCATACCGGCGTATCCGGACCTGGCGCGGCGCATGCGAATCGCGGGTGTAGTCAAAGTGCAAGTCACGGTCGCGCCCAACGGCACAGTGAAAGACGCGACGGTCGTGGGTGGACACCCGCTGCTGGCCGATGCGGTGATTACCGCGGTCCGCCGCTGGCGGTTCGAGGCGCGCCCGCAAGAATCGGTCGAGAGGCTGGAGTTCCGGTTCGATCCACAGCAATGAGCCCCTGCGAACGGAGCGGGTGAGGAAATCAGAATATGACGATCAAGAAACAACTGTATCTGAGCTTTGGCGTGATGCTGGCCATGGTGTTGGTGCTGCTGGCGGTGAACCTGGCGGCGGTATGGCGGGAACACGAGACCAAGGCGGCGGCCCAGCGATCGATCGAAATGACGGAAGCGGTTTCCACGGTGCGCTTCCAGATGATGCAGAACCGGCTGCACCTGCAAAATTACCTGCTGAGCGGGGATACGCGCGACGTGGAAAAGATGAATGACGGCGAGCGCCTGCTGAGCGCCGACCTGCACCACGCGCTGGAAGTGGCGGGCTCAGACCAGCAGAGCGCGGGACTGGAAAAAGTGCAGGAACTGGAGGAGGGATGGGCGCAGGATTTCGCCAATCCGCTGGTGGAGCGGCGGCGGGCGGTCGACAGCGGGAACGCCACGGTGGCGGAATTACAGATCTTCTACCTGCAAAAAGATCCGGGCTCGTTTGTGGCGCGGTCAAGTGAAGCGCTGGATGGAGTGGATCGCGAAAACCGGGCGCTCCTCGAGAAGCGGCATTCCGACGATCAATTTGCGGCGACGACGACGATCCTGATCGCGGTACTCAGCTCGCTGTTCGCGTGCGTGGTGGGAGTGATCATCGCCTATCGCAAAACGCTCGGAATTACGCAGCCGCTGAGCCGGCTGATTCATGTGGCCGAGCAAATTGGCAAGACGGGAGACCTGGAGCACACCATCGACGCGCACGGCGAGGACGAGATTGGGCAACTGGCGCGGACGTTCGAGTCGATGGTGACGTATCTGAAGGAAATGGCGGCGGTGTCGGAGGCGATTGCGGGAGGCAACCTGGGAGTGGATGTGCGGCCGCGATCGGCGCAGGATACGCTGGGCAACGCGTTCGCGCGCATGGTGGAAGGGCTGCGCGGATTGGTGCGCAACGGGCGAGATGCGGCTTCGCAGGTGGCGAGCGCGGCCTCGCAGGTGGCCAGTTCGTCGGATCAGTCAGCGCAGAACAGCCTGCAAACTTCGTCAGCCATCGACGAAGTGACGAGCACCATGCATGAGATGAGCGTGAACGTGCAGAACATGGTAAAGAACACGCAGACGCAGGCCTCGAGCGTGAGCGAGACGTCGGCGTCAATCGACCAGATGGTCACGTCGATTCAGCGGGTGGCGGACACGGCCAAGGTGCTGCTCGATATTTCGAACCGTTCGCGCGAGGAAGTGCACGTCGGCCTGGGGACGATGGAGAAGGCCACGGATGGATTGAACCGGATCAACACGACCATTCGGTCGGCGGGCGCCATCATTGACTCGCTGGGCACGCGGGCTGACGACATCGGCAAGATCATCGAGGTGATCGACGACCTGGCCGAGCAGACGAACCTGCTGGCGCTGAACGCGGCGATTGAGGCGGCGCGGGCGGGTGAGCACGGACTGGGGTTTGCGGTGGTCGCCGACGAGGTGAGGAAGCTGGCGGAGAAGTCGGCGCAATCGACCAAGGAAATTTCCGAGCTCATCCAGAGTATTCAGAAGGAAGCCCGCAAGGCGGTCGACAACATGGAAAAGAGCACGACGATCGTGAACGAAGGGCTGAACCTGGGACAGGACCTGAACGCGGCGCTACGCAAGATTTCGAATGTGGTGACGGAGGTGTACAAGTTCGCGCAGGAGATTGGGGCGGCCACCAACGAGCAGTCGCACGGCTCGACGCAGATCGCGCGGGCGACGACGCGCTTGAACGAGATCACGCACGAGATCAGCTCGGCGGTCGAGGAACAGGCGTCGGGAGCGCAGGCGGTGGTGCAGGCCATGGAAAGGATGCGGCAACTGGTGGGCGCCTCGACCTCGGGATCGACGGAACTGGCGGCCTCGGCGGACCAGATGTCGAAAATGTCGCGCGGGCTGCTGGAGTCGATGGACCGTTTCTCGCTGCAATCGGCGGAAGGAAACGGGAAGGCGGCGCGGCATGCCGCAGGGGGAGCTCGTTAAAGTGAGCGCGCCGAGCGGACGGGAGACGCAGATCGTGAGCTTCAAGGTGGGGCGCGAGAGCTACGGCATCCCGATCGCGGCGCTGCACGAGATTGTGCGCGTGCCCGAGATCACGGTGGTGCCGGATGCGCCGGCGCACATTGAGGGTGTGATTAACCTGCGCGGGAAAATTATTTCGGTGGTGGACCTGCGCAAGCGCTTTGACGTGGCCGCCACGCCGCTGACACGGCATAGCCGCATCCTGGTGGTGGAACACCGGGGGCGGCTGGCGGGGATGATTGTGGATTCGGCGTCCGAGGTGGTGAGAATTCCGGAGGGTGAGATTGAGGCGGCGCCGTCGATCATGCGGGAAAGCGGACTGGACGCGGTAACCGGCCTTGGGAAATGCAAGGGACGGCTGATCATTCTGCTGGATATCGACAAGGTGTTGACGGCTCGCGAAATAGGCAACGAGCCGGCGGCGCAGAAAAGTGCCGCCGGCAGCGGAAAAGCGGAGGCGCAAAGCGCCTCGGCTGGAAAGTAGAACGGACTACCCATGAGCATGGGCGAAGGGCAGGCACCCGCACTAACCGAGGCGGAACTCAAGCTGGTACAGACGCTCGTCTACCAGGAGTGCGGCATGTACTTCGACGAGCGGCGCGCGTCGTTTCTCCAGGACCGAGTGATACGCCGGCTGAAAGAGTGCGGGGTCGATTCTTTCTACAGCTACTACCGGCTGCTGCTCAGCCAGCCGGGCAAAAAAGAACTGGCGCAACTGGTGGAAAATCTCACCGTAAATGAGACGAGTTTTTTCCGAAACAAGGCGCAGCTCGACCTGTTTCAGCACGAGGTGCTGCCGGGGCTGATCGAGCGGCAACGGGAGCGGCGGGACTACAACCTGCGCATCTGGAGCGCGGGCTGCTCGACCGGACAGGAACCGTACACGCTGGCCATGCTGGTGGCGGACGCGCTGTCGTACTCCACGGTGCGAAGCCCGGAGCCGAGCGTGCCGGCGCTGCCCAAGCCGCCGGTGCCCGTGCCGTGGCGGCTGGAAATTCTGGCGAGCGATATCAGTTATTCCGTGCTGCGGGCGGCGCAGGAGGGCTCATACGCCGAGCACCAGATGTCGGCGGTCGACTACAGCTTTCGCCTGCGCTACTTCGACAAGGTGGGCGCGCGCTACGCGGTGAAGCAGAGCGTGAAGGAGCTGGTGCACTTCGACTTTCACAACCTGAAGACGGAATACCTGCCCCAGCGCAATGACATAATTTTCTGCCGCAACGTGATGATGTACTTCGACGAGGCGGAGCAGCGGCGCCTGGTCGAGAAGTTTCACCGCTGCCTGAATCCGCAGGGATACCTGTTCGTCGGGCACGCCGAGAGCCTGCTCGGGCTGTCCGACAAATTTCAGATGTTGCACCGCAACGCGGGCACGGCCTATCAGCGAGTGGAGGTGAGCCAGTGAGCGCTCCTCCAGAGGACCGGATGGCGGAGCTGCGCGAGCTTTTTTTCGAGAGCGCGGCCGAACTGGTCGAAAAGCTGAATGAAGAGGCGCTGCGTCTGGAGAAATCTCCGGGCGACGCGGAGACGGCGCGCAGCCTGCGGCGCATCGTGCACACACTGAAGGGCGATGCGGCGGCGTGCAGTTACCGGGAGTTGAGCGAACTGGCGCACGAACTGGAGGATGCGCTCGCGCTGGAGAGCCAGTCTCCCATAATTGCGGAGTTGGCGCTGCGCGCGGCCGATGTGTTTACGGCAATAATCGCGGCCTACAAGGGGAATCGGAAGCTGCCCAGCCTGCAAGCCCTTCGCGAGGAGATTGCGCGGCTGGCGCCGCCCGCGGGAGAGAGCGCCGCGCCTGGAAAAAGCAAAGCCAGGGCGCGCCCGGCAAGCATGCCGTGGTCGGAGTACGAACGGCTGGCGATCGCGCAGGCGGCGGAAAGCGGCAAACGGATTCATCACGTAATCGTGCGGCTCGATCCGCGGTGCGGCATGCCGATTGCAGCGCGGCAGATGATTCAGATCGCGCTGGCCAGCCTGGGAGAGGTACTGGCGCTCTATCCGCCCGACGGCACGACGCCGGTGGACGACCGGATCGAAGCGGCACTGGCTTCGGAAAGTTCGGTGGATGAGATTCGCGCCAAGTGCAGAATTCCAACGATTGCGCAGACCGTGAAAGTGACGCCGCTCAAGGTGCCCGCGCCGGCGCAGACCGTGCCGGAATCGGAGTTGAAGGAGCACAGCGAAGTCGCGCCCAAAACGGCGGGAGTTTCGGCGGCGGACGAACCCGCAGCGCGGAGTGACCCGGCGGCGACTGCGGCAACGGCGGCGAGCGCCGGCGAGAACATTCTGCGCGTGGACGCGGAACGCATCGACACCGTGCTGAACCTGGTCGGCGAGTTGATTCTGGCCAAGTCGATGCTGCAGCAAACGCTGGTGAAATTTTCGGCGCGCTTTCCGAAGGACGGCCTGCGCGCGCAATTCAGCGATGCAATGGCCCTCCAGGCGCGGGTTTTGAGCGACCTGCAACGCTCGGTGATGAAGATTCGCATGGTTCCGGTCGATCAGTTGTTCCGGCGTTTTCCGCGCACGGTGCGGGACGTGGCGCGGCAGAGCGGAAAACAAGTGGAACTGGTGGTGCGGGGCGAAGACACGGACCTCGACAAAGGCATTCTGGATTCGATTGCGGAGCCGCTAATGCATCTTTTGCGCAACGCGGTGGGGCACGGAATCGAAGCGCCGGAAGCCCGGGCGCGGCTCGGCAAGCGGCCGCAGGGAACGGTGACGCTGGCGGCTTACCACCAGGGCAACCAGGTGGTCATCGAGGTTTCCGATGATGGCGGCGGAATCGACGCGCAAGAAGTGCGCGAACACGCCGTGCGGAAAGGTCTGCTGAAAGCGGAGGAAGCGGCCCGCCTGAGCGAATCCGAAACTTTGGAGCTCATCCTGCGGCCGGGATTTTCGACCGTCAAGGAAATCACGGAGCTTTCGGGCCGCGGCATCGGACTGGACGTTGTGCAGAGCGTGCTGACGCGGCTGAAGGGCTCGGTGCAGATCGAGACATCCTCGGGACGGGGAACGACGTTCCGGCTGCGGCTGCCGCTGACGCTGGCCATCCTGCGGGCGCTGCTGTTCCGGGTGGACGAGCGGCTCTATGCGCTGCCCCTGAACGCGGTGAATGAGATCACGCGCGCGACCGAGGACCAGATTCACGAAGTGGAACACTACGAAGTGTTGCGGCTGCGCAATGAAGTGCTGCCGCTGCTGCGGCTGGGCGCAACGCCCGAAGCCGGCGCGAAGACAGCCAAGCGCAAGGTATTTGTTCTCGTGGTTCATCGCGGAGACCGCAAGTTTGGGCTGCTGGTGAACGAACTGGCGGGCGAAGCAGAGCTGGTGATCAAGGCGCTCGACGATCAGGCGCTGAAGACAAGCCTGGTGAGCGGCGCATCCATTCTGGGCGACGGGCGCGTGGTACTGATACTGAATTTGATCGCGCTGGTGGATCGCTTCACGGGTGCGGGCGCAAATCCTGGAGTGCGAATGGCGGGCCTGTTGGCGAATTTGAACAGCGCGCCCCGAAGCCAGCACTCCCAAACCCTTGGCATGGCAGGGGCCCGCGCATGAGCGAACGGGTGCGCGTGCTGGTGATCGACGATTCGGCGCTGATGCGGAAACTGATTCCGCGCATCCTCGAGCAGGACGCGTCGATCGAGGTCGTGGGCACGGCCATGGACGGCAATTTCGGCCTGAAGAAGATCAAGGAACTCGCGCCGCAGGTGGTGACGCTCGACCTCGAGATGCCGGGGCTGAACGGGATCGACACGCTGAAAGAGATTATGCGGCGCTGGAAGCTGCCGGTGATCGTGGTCAGTTCCCACAGCACGGCGGGCGCCGCAATCACGATGAAGGCGCTGACGCTTGGGGCATTCGACTTCGTGGCCAAACCGAGCGAAGTTTCCGCCCACATGCCGGAGATTGCCGGCGAGCTGATTGGGAAGATACAAGCGGCGGCGTTGCAGGGGAATGCGCAGCCGTTTTTTGTACCGCAGAAAAAGCGCGGCGCGATGGAGAAAGCCGCACCGGCAGCGCCGACGCGCGTGATTGCCATTGGGGTTTCGACGGGCGGGCCGAATGCGCTGCAGTACCTATTTTCGCACCTGCCGACCGATTTCGCGGGCACGCTTCTGGTGGTGCAGCACATGCCGCATGGTTTTACGGAACTGTTCGCCAAACGGCTGGACGACACGTGTCCGATTCGAGTAAAGGAAGCGCAGGGCGGCGACCTGCTGCTGGCGGGACGCGCGCTGGTTTGTCCCGGCAATCGGCATTTGAAAGTGAAACGGCTGCCGCTCGGTAACGTCGCGCTGCTCACCGGAGACGAACCGGTGAATGGGCATCGGCCCTCGGCAGACGTGCTGCTCGGCAGCGTGGCGCAAGAGTTCGGCGCGCAGGCGGTGGGCGTGCTGATGACGGGGATGGGCGAAGATGGCGCGGCGGGGATGGGCGCGATTCAGGCGGCGGGCGGCGTGACCATCGCGCAAAGCCAGAAGACGTGCGTCGTGTATGGCATGCCGAGAGCGGCGATTGAACGCGGCTACGTGAGGCACACGGTCGATCTTCAGGATCTGCCGAAGCTTTTGCTGTCGCAGTGCGGGGCGGAAGAGAAGGGCGGCGAGGAACGAGATCGGGGCAAGGCAACGAGCGCCGCAAGTAACTAGAGTTATCTATCCAAAGGTATTGGGAACATGATTAAGTGGGATCGTGGAGGAGTGTGATGGAACAGTTTGCGCCCGTGAAACGCAGCGGAGACGGACAACCGGTGCGCTATCTGATCGTCGATGATTCCGTGTTCGCCCGGAAGAACCTGGCCAGCATGGTGCAGAGCTTTGGCGGCGAAGTGGCCGGCGAGGCGGGTGACGGAGTGAGCGCAATCGCCGAGTACGACCGGCTGACACCCGACATCGTGTTGATGGACATCACCATGCCACAAATGGAAGGGATCGAAGCGGCGGAGAAAATTGTGCGCGCGCATCCGGGAGCGCGCATCGTGATGGTGTCGTCGGTGGGATACCAAGAGAACATTGTCGCCGCGTTGCAGCGCGGGGCGCGGCATTTCGTGCAAAAACCGGTGAAGCCCGAGGTGCTTTACGAGATCATCAAGTACGTGATGCGCGACGATCAGGAAACAGCGCAGAGCGCGGGAGCGTAAGCCATGCGCATGGAACTGATTCAGCCCTTTTTGAATTCCGCCGACGCGGTGCTGGCGCAGGGGCTGGGAACGCCGGTCTCGATTGAGAACCTCTCGATGGACGAGGAGGCGTACCGGCGCAAGGGCGTGGCCGCCGAAGTGTGCCTTACGGGGGACATCGAAGGCCGGATCATTTTTGACGCGAACGAAAAAACGGGCGCGTGTTTTGCCAGCCATCTGGCGGGTCCGGAGTTGACCGGCACGGAGGAACTGATTCGCGAGGCCGTGTGCGAACTGGCAAACCAGATTATTGGAAACGCCGTCACCGTTTTAAACGATCAGGGATTTCACTTCCGCGTGCATCCGCCGACGCTGCACACCTCGGAACACGGCGACAAGAGCAGCGAAGATACCGAAGCGGTGGTTTTGTGCTTCAGCACGGCGCGCGGCGAGGTGTATATGAATGTCGCGCTGCGGTATCACCCGCGGGGAGCGGCTGCTGCGGGGTAGAAGACAGTTCTCGGTTCTCAGTTTTCAGTTCTCAGTTTTCAGTTCTCATAAACTCCCGAATAGCCCGTGCCGTTGGAATGGCTTCGAGCCTGGCCACGCTTGCTTTCGCGGGGATCGTCAGTTTTCACCGTTCTGTATGGTGGGGGTACCCCCCCTCCCCTCCCCCCTCATGCTCCTGTCTAATGGAGTCAATGACTTAGAGTAAGTTGGCTGGCAAAGTATTCAAACATTTAGACTTGAACTTATTTCTTGCAACTCTTTTTATGAGTTGGAGTTAGGTTCGATTTTCGGAGATTTTGCGATTTCTTGCCTGCCAAAGTCTTGAGCTTAAATGACTTATACGTAAAGTCTTGAGCGCGTGGGAGTTAACTGCGATAGAAGTCATAGGCTTTCACCACGGGGGACACGGAGGATCACAGGGGAAACCAACCGCTTATAGACGTCGAGATCTTTGGGGTACCCCCCCACCCCCCCTCCCCTGGTCTAATGAAGTCAAAGACTTAGAGGGTGCCCGGCGCCAGGTCTTTGAGGAATAAGGACTTAGAGATAAAGTCTTTATAAACCAAAGACTTAGCGTCGACTTCACGAAACCGGGAAGCGACTCACGAGTTGTCAAACCTGAATGATCGACGGCTCACGCCAGGCCATGAAAGTGTCAAACCTGGGTGATCCACGGCTCACATAAATGTCAAAGACCCGTTTCCAACCGTCGCCTCCTGAGAGGCATTTTCGAGGCTAAGAACGAAAGGCCTTCTGCAATGGAAGGCGACGACCCTGGGGCGCGTCCGATGGAACCTTCTACTTACATTATAAGTTGGGGTGTCAAGGATATGCGTCGGGGAGCGAACTGAGTTGGGTAATCATTCCGGGGGTGGGTTCGTGCTTATTGTAACTCGCGCTCGTGAGCGTAATCGCCTGTTTTCGTCCGTTATGCAGAGCGACAGTTTTATAAGCTGTGTAGAATGAAGCGCACGCAAACCAAATGATGCATACACGCATCAAGCTGATTGTCCCGCTCTCGCTGCTGATTGGCCTTTTCTCCACTCATCCCGGAGCTGGCCAAACCTCAACCCCGCACCCGAAGCCGCGAAGCGACCGGCACCAAGAAGATGCGGTTGCAAGATTATTCGACGAAGTGCGAAAAGAAGCCAAGCTACCCCCGCTCAGCCGAATTGAGGACAGGAGGTCACTTCAGCAGCTCGCCTGTACAGTGGCTATTACCGATAGGGTTCCCGAATTCCGTAGCGGCGCTCCAGTACTCGGCAACGGCTCAATTGACGGCGTCACCAAAGTTAAGGAAGATGGCTCCCCAAAATGGGACAGGGAAAGCGCGCTTTACAAGACAAGTAATCCCGGCGAACTTACGCCGGAACTAAAGCGGGTGGCTCTCTTTGAGAGGCCGCGCGTTGCTCCCGACGGGCACATGATCATGATCGGATACTCACGGTACTCGGTTGCAGTGTGGCCCACCCCGAACGCAGCCAACAAATACTGGGTTGCGGTCGAGCTTTTCTGGAGTGCCGGTGACGAGTTCTTTCAAAACCATTTTACGGACGCAATGGAGTGGAAGAATGAATGGAAGCAGTTTGTAGCGCCGGAATGCAAACAAGTTAAATGAGCACCTTCAGCAGATCTTGGATTTCGAGGCTGATAGCTATTGATAAATCCCCATTACGCTCACGGCCCATGAAGTCCGGGGCTCCACTTTAGAGATCCTCGACTCTTGTTGATAAAGACAGCTACTTGGCGCTCTTTTCTTCGCTGGCCTTAATCTTTGTTCGTCTTCTCTTTGCTCGGTTGATCTTTGCTCGGCTGATCCTGGCTGGTTTCGAAGTCCACGATCTTTTTCTGCATTTCGAGGGGATTGCCGCCGCCGACTTGGCGGCCGTTGATGTATAGCGTGGGGGTTCCGGTTACGCCGACGGACTTGCCGAGCGCGATGGAAGCCTCGATGCGGGCCTTGGTGTCGGGCTTCGAGGCGCAGGCAGCGATCTCGTCGGCGTTGGCGCCGGAGGCGGTGGCGATCGCCTTCAGCTTCTCGTCGACATTCGCGGCGGTGATGTTTTCCTGATCTTCAAAGGTTTTCTGAATGAACTTCCAGACCGCATCGCCGGAGGCGCGGCCGATGCAATCGACGAATTCGGCGGCCTTCTCGGCCCAGTTGTGGCCGGGGAGCGGGAAATTCTGGAAGACGAAACGGGCGTCGGGCTCCTGCGCGAGCAACGACTCGATAATGGGCGCGGCCTTCTGGCAGTGCGGACACTGCATATCGCTGAACTCGACGATGGTGACGGGCGCCTTGGCCGGGCCTTTGGCGGGGCCGTTGACGCCTTTCTCCAGCTTGGCACGCGCGTCTTCATAGGGCTTGGCGCCGAAGGGAATGATGTCTCCGGCAACCGCGTGCTTGCCGTCGGAGCTGACGAGGAGACGGTTCGGGTTCGATCCCTGCGGGCCGCTCACGAGCACGTTGACCTCAGCGAGGCCGGGAACCTCGGACGGACGAATGTCAGTGATCTTCCAGGTGATTTGCGGATCGTAGCCAAAGGTCTGGAAGAGGAAGGAATTCACCGTGTCTTCCGAGGGCAACGCAGTGGAGCAGGCTGCGGCGGAGGAAGCCTGGGCCGCGGGCTTTTCCGATGATTGCGACACCGGACGCAGCGAGAGTTTCGGCTGGGCCTGCGCGACGCTGATTTGGCAGGCGAGGAAAACGAGCGCGAGAACAATTAAGAATACGGCGACGGGGCGGCGGGTGCGATGTGTGTATGTCATGTTCGGAATTCGATTGTTTCAAAATGCCGGACAATTGTCAGCTGTCGGAGGCATTTGCGGCGCGGACATGGCTCGACGACACCGGAAAACAGGCGGCGGCATGCCGGCCGGCGGCGGGGCTACAAACTTGGCGGCCGCGGTTCCGGCGCGCTTTTGCCGAGCCACTGGCGGCGACAATCTGCTATCTTCGACCGGATGATTCTGCAGCCAGACCACGCGGCGCCGAGCCGCGCCGAGGATAATTGCCCCGAATGACCACGCCGCCGGTTGCCGCCGCTCGCCCCGAACCTTCCACTCTCTATCGCTGGGCCGTGCTCATTTTTGTGAGCATTGCCATGGGCGGCAACTACTATATCTACGACAGCATCAATCCGCTGGAGCGCATCTTCATCGATAAGCTCGGCTTCTCCGCCACCGCGTTCGGCTGGCTCAATTCCTCCTACAGCATTGCCGCAGTCGTCACGCTGCTCATCGGCGGGATCGTCATCGACCGCATCGGCACCAAGAAAGCCATCACCTTTTTCGCCGCGATCTGCCTCGCCGGAGCCCTTCTCACCGCCCTGCGCGGTCGCCCGGCTGTGATGATCGCGGGTCGAACCGTCCTCGGCCTCGGGGCCGAGTCCATGATCGTCGCCGTGACGACCGTCCTGGCAAAGTGGTTCAAGGGCAAGGAACTGAGCTTCGCCTTCGGCATCAATCTCCTCATCGCGCGCCTAGCATCGGTCGCTGCCGACAACTCACCCACCTGGGCCAATCATGTGTTCTATCCCAACGGTCCCAACGGAGAACCGAGCTGGCAAGGGCCGCTCATGATTGCGGTCGGCGCCGGCGTCCTGGCGGTGGTCTGCTCCGCCACCTATTGGGCGCTGGAGAGCCATGCCGAAGGGCGCTACGAACTCGGCCAGGCCGGTTCCATTGACAAGCTGGAATTCGGCCAGGTCTTCCGCTTCAACACTTCCTACTGGTACGTCGTGATCCTCTGTTTCACGTTCTATTCCGCCATCTTCCCCTTCCGCACCTTCGCCATCGACTTCTTCACCAACAAGATCCTGGCGGCGCACGGCGGCATGATGGCATCGGAGGCCCTGCGCGTCGCCGCCCACGAGAAAGCCGGATTCTTCAACAGCATGCTTCCTCTTTCCTCCATGATCGCCACGCCCCTGTTCGGGTTGCTATCCGACAAAATCGGGAAGCGGGCTTTCATGATGATGTTCGGTTCCATCCTGCTGATGCCCGTCTACCTGCTGATGGCGTATTCGCAAGTCACACTTTTCGTTCCAGTGATCATGATGGGAATCGCCTTCTCGCTAATTCCCGCCGTCATGTGGCCGTCGGTGGCTTACATAGTGGATCAGTCGCGACTGGGCACGGCCTACGCACTGATGACGATGATCCAGCAGATTGGGTTCTTTTTGCTGAACCTGCTGATCGGCAATGCCAACGATCACATGCACGCCGGCCTGGGCAACCCGGGCGGGTATGCCCTCGGAATGTGGATCTTCTCCATTCTGGGATTCGTCGGACTGACCTTCGCCATCCTGCTACGAATCCGCGAAACCGGTCCGCACGGTCACGGGTTAGAGACGATCAAGGCAGGCAGCTCGTAAGTCGGGAGGGCGGAGGGTAAATCCCGGCCGCGGAGTTGCGCCCGGTTGGACATGTTACGGAAGTGACATGGAGAGTTGACATGGAAGTGACATTTCCGCGAATCGCCGACTTACCGGGCGAATCGAATCTATGGAAATCGCAGGTTTCGCTACAGCTTTTGGTATTCTTAGCCTGACCGAATGCCGCTGAGCGCCCCAGCGCTTCCTTGGCAAATAAGTACAACGAATAAAGTTCGAAGCCGCATCTGAGACAGTAGCGGCCGGAAAAGGCGACTTGACCGACCTGAAGCGAAGAATCACCGAAACAGAGGCTATTGAGCGGGCAAAACAGGGGGACGAAGCAGCCTTCGAGACCCTGTATCAGCTCCACAAGAGGCGCGTGTACTCGCTATGTTTGCGCATGGTGTCCAATCCTTCGCAGGCGGAAGACTTAGCCCAAGAGGCGTTTCTTCAGCTGTTCCGCAAGATTGCCACCTTCCGCGGCGAATCTGCCTTCTCCACCTGGCTGCATCGCATGACGGTCAACGTCGTGCTGATGCAACTGCGCAAGAAAGCGTTGCCGTCGGTTTCGCTCGAGGAGACTCTGGAATCGGACGACGAGGCGCCGCGCAAGGAGTTTGGGGCCGACGATGCCAAGCTGCGAGGGTCCGTTGATCGCCTGCAATTGCAGCGGGCGATTGACCGCTTGCCGCCCGGCTATCGAACGATTTTTGTGCTCCACGATGTGGAAGGATTTGAGCATAATGAAATTGCCGAGATGGTGGGCTGTTCGATTGGAAACAGCAAGTCGCAGCTCCATAAGGCGCGGTTGAAGCTGCGGGATTATCTGAAGTTCATGAGAGCCGAAAAGGCCAAGACAGGTTAGCAGTGGCGTTATCCTGGGAGAGAGCGTTATGAAGTGTTCCGATGTGGATCGCATCCTGCCTGACATTATTGACGGCAAGCGAGTGGGGGGCAGCCATGATCCAGAAATCCAATCGCATCTGAGGTCGTGTCCCGATTGCTCGGAGCTGGTCGCCGATCTTCAATTGATCGCGAGCGAGGCGCGTCAGCTTTCCGATTGCGAAGATCCTCCGGACAGAGTCTGGGTGCGACTTGCCGCCGACTTGCGCGCGGAAGGTCTGATTCGTGACCAGGAACTGGCGTCCGCCCGGCCCGTTGTTGTGCCCGGCCGCTCGCGTCGATGGAGCCTGGTTTGGCTGGCGCCGGTCGCGGCCGCGATTCTGGCGGTGGGCTCTTATGTCGTTAGTCACCAGGCGAAGCCGGGAATCACATCGCCGGTCGCCAACACGACGGCGCAGCAAACGCCGGCCGAAGTTGCACCACAGGCAGCGACATCGCAGGCGGTCGCGCCGCAGCCGAACACGCAGCAGGCTGGCACGCAGCAGACTGCCGGCTTGCAAGAACTGCCGCACGTCGCGCCGCCATCAACTTCTGCGCCTCCTCCGCAGGCGAAGCAGCCAGACATTAACGCTTCCGCCGAAGAGGTCGAACTCTCCCCGCCCACGCCCGGCGAAGACAGTCAATTTTTGAGTGAAGTCTCCTCGCGCGCACCCACCATGCGGGTCACCTATGAAAATCAGTTGCGCGCGGTAAATAATGAAATCCGCGAGACCCAGGCTTATATCAGTCGCAACCCCGGGGATGTGGATGCCCGGCAGCATTTATTGGACGTTTATCAGCAGAAGGCGATGCTGTACCAAATGGCATTGGATCGCATTCAGTAGGCTAAGGTAGGCCGCGGACGCCGGCCGAAGGGGCTTTTGTTATGGACAGGCTGCAAAAAACCACAGTTGTAACGCTCGCGCTGGCTACCTGCATGGTTTCGCTGGCGATCGCCGAGTCAAGGAAGGAGTACCGCTTTGTCGTGGGCCCGAACGCCAATATCTCAGTCGACACGCAATATGGGGCGATTTCGGTAAAGCCGGGCACGAGCTCCGAGGTGGTCGTCACCGCCATTTCCCAGTCCGACAAAACGGAAGTCGACAATATGCAGCGCGGCAACCGGGTTGAGATCGCGTCGCACCTTTTGTCAGGCGCCGACCATCAGAGCGGCCGCGTTGACTACGAATTGCTTGTTCCCGCCGATGCGACGATCAGCCTTCGCTCCTCCAACGGCCCATTGTCGGCCGAGAACCTGCGCGGCGATTTGACCTTCGAAGGAACCGATGCGGTGGTTAATGTCCAGCACGTGAGCAATGGCCATGTGCACGTCCGAACCATGAGCGGGCCGATCACTCTTACGGATGTGAGCAACGGGCATATCGAGCTCTCCACCATCAGCGGGCCGGTGGTCTTGAAGTCCGTGACTGGGCCATTTGTCCGGGCAGACTCGGGCAGCGGAAGAATTTTCTACGCTGGCGATTTTGGCTCAGGCGGCGACTACAAGTTGATGACCCATACCGGCGACATCGAGGCCATCGTGCCGGGGAATACCTCGGCCGATTTCAGCGCGCACTCGATGCTGGGCAAAGTACACAACGATCTCGATCTTATGCCGCAGCACAGCCGTTACGCGCTTGAGCAGGGCCGCTCTTTCTTTGGCTCGGTGGGACAAGCGGCGTCTAAAGTCGTGTTGCGGTCGTTCCGCGGACAGATCCGGCTCAAGCAGCAGTAATGTTGGGGATTTGAGGGTTGGGCTTTAGGTTACGTCGTCCTCGGGTATTTCGTCTCAGAAAATTCTCGCCTTTTCTCGCGGACTGACTTTGGTACCCTCCGCCACCCGGCTTCATGGGCCAAGCCGCGCTCCGGCAGTGATAAAATCCGCTTCAAGCACCACAGAAATCAGCTATTGGAGCAGTCGGCCCCCGGGTTCGCGATGTTCTCCGTGTGCCCTCTCGCACCACAAACATGAGTATGGGAGTGCAGGCCATCTTTCTCGTAGGGTTTATGGGATCCGGCAAAAGCGTGGTCGGGCGAGAACTGGCCCGCCGGCTGGGCTGGGAGTTCGTCGATCTCGACGCGCACATCGAGCGGTGCGCCGGCCAAACCATTCCCGAGATCTTTCGCCTTCAGGGAGAGGGCGGCTTCCGCGCATCGGAAAGCAGCGCGCTGCGCGATCTTACCGCTTCACTTCAACGCGCTACTGTAGTTGCTCTCGGCGGCGGCGCGTTTGCGCAGGAGGTCAATCGCGAACTGCTGCGGCCTTGGCCCTCTGTGTTTCTTGATGCGCCGGTTGCCGAGCTTTGGCAGCGCTGCGCGCAGGAGGAGGCGGCCGGCAGGGAGGAGCGTCCTTTGCGCAAGGATCGCGAGCAGTTTGCCGCGCTGCACGCGGCGCGACTTCCGTTCTACCGCCAGGCATCGTTCACTGTGTGCACGGACGGCAAAGACTGCGCCGCCGTTTGCGCGGAGATCGAACGCGCATTGGAATTGAGCGATGGCGCGGATACGCAACCGGGCGCCTCGCCTCGGCCTGCCGCTGCAACCGCCGGGGCGCGCGATGGCGCCAAACCAGCTTCCTCATCCGCTGAGCGCGGAGAATTCAGAATAGGAGAATCCCAGTGAAGTTTTCCGCCCGCCTGATCGCATGTTTTGTATTTGCGTCAATCGCTCTTTGCGTGGCATTCGCCGCGCCCCCGAAAGACAAGGAAAAAGAAAAGGCCGCGGAAGGCCAAAAGATCGACGCCGGCTCGTTTGGCATCTTTATGAACGGCCATCGCGTGGGCACGGAGACTTTTTCCATCTATCAAAACAACACGGGCAGCGTGATCAAGTCGGACTTCAAAACCGAGAACGATCCCAATCAAGCGGTGCAAAATTCCACCTTGGAACTCAACGGCGCCGGGGACATCCGCCGCTATGAGTGGAAGGAGCTGTTGCCGGAAAAGGCCGAGTCGGTGATCACTCCGAATGAACAGTTCCTGAATCAGCGATGGACGGCGGGCCCGACCGATAAGGAACATGAGCAGCCCTACCTGTTGCCGCCTTCGACGAGCATTCTTGACGACTATTTTTTCATCCATCGCGAAGTGCTCGTCTGGCGGTTTCTGGCGGCCACCTGCAAGCAGGAAAAAGGCGTGGTGCAATGCCCCACCAGGCAGCGGTCGCAATTCGGAACCTTGAACCCGCGCCAGCATTCCTCTTCGCCGTTAAGCGCGGAATACCTGGGCCGCGAAAAAGTGAACTACAAAGGCAACCCGCAGGAATTCAATAAAGTCGAATTCAAGACCGAGGTGGGGCCGTGGCAGATCTGGCTCGACGACCAGTTCAAGGTGATGCGCATTGTGATCGAGGGCGATAAGACTGAGGTCATTCGCGACTAGTGCGGAATGGCTCAATGGCAATTCTGATTTCGCCCAACAGGCTGGGTGTAAGCTCGGTAAAGTGATTTTTGCGGACTGACCATTGACCATCCTCGACTCACGCACGTCACGGGTAGTATTCACGCTGCTGTTCTTCGCGCTGATCCTGGGATTTCTCTATGCGGCGCGGCGCACGCTCATCCTCTTCCTCTTCGCCATCTTCTTCGCGTACCTGATCAACCCGGCGGTTGGCCGATTTGAGAAATTCGTGCATGGCCGGACGCGCGCCATCGCCGTGATTTATTTCCTGCTCCTCTTGGCGGTGGGGCTGTTCTTCGTTCTCGCGGGGCCGCGCATCAGCCGCCAAGGCTCCCGCTTAGGCCAGGCGCTGCCCAGCCTGATGGATAAGGCCACCAGCGGCCAACTTTCGACGCCCATCGGCGAACTGGCGGCCCGCATCAGCAAAGAGCACGGCTGGAGCGCGGCAACGCAGGCGCGGATTCAGGGCTTTCTTCTCAACCATCGCGAAGACATCGCCCAACTGGCGCAGCGCTTCGGCGTGCGCGCGGCTGAGGCCGCGCAGGAAATCTGGGTACTTTTCCTCGTCCCCATACTTGCGATTTTTTTCCTGCGCGATGGCGACAGCTTCCACGCCGTTCTCGTTGCGCTAGTGCAATCCCGGACCCAGCGCGAGTTTCTGGAAGACGTGCTGCACGATCTGAATGAGATGCTGGCGCAGTTTATTCGCGCCCAGTTGACGCTGGCCGCCTTTTCGCTGGTGGTCTACACCTCGGTACTGGGAGCGATGCGCGTGCCCTACGCACTGATGCTCGGCACGGCCGGCGGCGCGCTGGAATTCGTGCCGGTGGTCGGGCCGCTGGTCGCGGCAGTCGTAATGGTCGTGGTCGCCGTTCTCAGCAGCTATCCGCATCCGATTCTCCTGGTCGCTTTTCTGCTGCTCTGGCGCATGGTGCAGGATTACGTCATCTCGCCGCGCATCATGGGAGGGAGCGTAGAGTTGCATCCGCTGGCGGCCTTGTTTGGAATTCTGGCGGGCGGCGAAATCGCCGGCGTGCTCGGCGTTTACCTGTCCATTCCAGTGATGGCCAGCTTGCGCATAATGTTTCGACGCTGGCGTATTTACGCGGAAAAGCGAAAATTCGGACCGCTCAACGATTTTCTTCCGCACGAATTGGGCCGCGAAACGAACTAATTTTCCCCGGCCCCAGCCGCGCCGGTCCGCTCGCCGCACTCTCGCTCTTGACTCTCGCTCTTATATGTGCAGCCCGAAATATCCGTTGTTATAGAATTCAACTTATCCATGTCGCACAAACTTCCTGTTGGAATTCTCGGTGCCACCGGCATCGTTGGGCAACGATTTATCCAGATGCTCGAACACCATCCCTGGTTCGAGGTCGCGTGGCTCGCCGCATCGGACCGCTCCGAGGGACGGCCTTATGCCGAGGCCGCGCGCTGGCAGCTGAAAACCACGATTCCCGCGCGCGTCGCGAGCATGACCATCGCGCCCGCCAAGCCTGAGGGCGCGCCGAAAATTATCTTCGCCGCGCTGGATGCCGCGATCGCGCGCGAACTCGAGCCGCAATTCGCCGAGGCCGGTTGCGCCGTCGTTTCCAACTCCAGTGCTCTGCGCATGCAGGCCGACGTGCCGCTGGTTATTCCCGAGGTCAATGGCGATCACATCGCGCTTATCGATACGCAGCCATGGCGTAAGAAGTCCAAAGGATTCGCGGTCACCAATCCCAACTGCTCCGCCATCGGTCTGGTCCTTGCGCTCGCGCCGTTGCATCGCCGCTTTCAACTTGAGGCCGTAATGGCCGTCACGATGCAAGCCATAAGCGGCGCCGGTTATCCGGGAGTGGCCTCGCTCGACATTCTCGGCAACGTCATTCCCTACATCAAGAATGAAGAAGAAAAAATGGAGGAGGAGACGCAGAAACTGCTCGGCACGCTCAATGGCGACCGCGTCGATCCCGCTCCGTTTGCGATGAGCGCGCAGTGCAATCGCGTCGCGGTGGAAGATGGCCACACTGAGTCGGTGTCGGTGCGGTTCAAGAGGAAGGCAAAGCCTGAAGAGATTATCGCCGCCTGGAATGAATTTTCTGCCGAGCCGCAGCGCCTGCATCTTCCGAGCGCGCCGGAAAAACCGGTTGTCTATCTCACTGCGCCGGATCGCCCGCAGCCGCGCTTTGACGTTGCCCTCGGCGCGGGCATGACCACCGCCGTCGGACGACTGCGCCCATGCAGCGTGCTCGAATGGAAATTTACCGTTCTGTCGCACAACACGATTCGCGGCGCAGCCGGCGCGGCCCTGCTGAACGCCGAACTGCTCAAGGCCAAAGGCTATTTGGGATGAACACTCCTATCACGTTCTCCATCTGGAAGGGCGTCCGCCCATGATCGTGATGAAGTTTGGCGGGACTTCCGTGCAGGACGCCAAGGCCATTGATCGCGTCGCGCAGATCGTGCAAGGCCGGCTCGCCGACCGGCCGGTGGTGGTCGTCAGCGCCATGGCCAAGGTGACCGATTCCCTCCTCGCTATGGGCAAAGCCGCCGGCAGTGGCGACCGCAAGACGGCTCTAAAGATGGCACGCGCCCTGCGCGAACGCCACTACGAAACGGCCGGTGAGCTTCTCGGCACTGCGCTCTTTACCGAGTTTCACGGCGATCTGGGCGCGGACTTTGAGGACCTCGACGAACTTCTGCGCGGCATTGGAGCCGTCGGCGAAATCACGCCGCGCACCTACGATTATGTCGCGTCGTTTGGCGAGGTGCTCTCCAGCAAAATCGTGGCGGCGGCGTTTGTCGCGCGTGGAATGCCCGGCGTGCACGTCGATTCGCGGCAGTGCCTGCTCACGGACAGCAGTTTCACCCGCGCGGTTCCTCAGTTCGAAGAAACCAACGAGCGGCTAAAGAAGAAAGTCGCACCCGCTATTGAGGCGGGAAAGATTCCAGTCATGGGCGGATTCATCGGCTCCAATCGCGTCGGTATTACGACGACGATCGGCCGCGGCGGCTCTGATTTTTCCGCCGCCATTTTCGGCGCGGGCCTTGGCGCGCAGCGCATCGAAATCTGGACCGACGTTGACGGCATGATGACGACCGACCCGCGCCTCTGCCCTGACGCGCGACGCATCAAGGTCATCAGCTTCGACGAAGCTGCCGAACTCGCTTATTTCGGCGCCAAGGTTCTCCACCCGGCGACTGTGCTGCCCGCCATTCAGCAAAACATTCCTGTCTACGTTCTCAATTCGCAGAACCCCACCTGCGAAGGCACCAAGGTCACGGCGCGCGCGCCGCACTGCACTAATATTTTTAAAGCTATTGCGTTGAAAAAGAAAATCACTCTCGTTGAAGTCGCGGCGCCCCGACGCTTGCTCGTTCACGGATATCTCAAATCCATCTTCGAGCTGTTTGATCAACACAACGTCGCCGTCGACGTCGTTTCAACTTCCGAAGTCAGCGTCTCGGTTACGGCGGAGACGAACGAGTCAATTCCTGCGCTGGCCGCCGATCTGGCAAAGCTCGCGGACGTGAAGTACGAGGGCCGCAAAGCCATCGTGTGCCTGGTGGGCGTCAATTTACGCGAAACGCCCGGCATTGCCGCCAAGGTTTTCGGCCTGCTGGAAAACGTGAAGATCCGCATGATTTCGCAGGGCGCATCGGAAATTAATCTGACGTTTGTGATCGAGGAAGACGACGCGACTGAGGTCGTCCGCCGCCTGCACCATGCATTCTTCGCCGAAGCCGACCCGGAAGTATTCGCGTAGAACTTTTCAACCGCAGAGTTCGCTGAGAGCGCGGAGAATTTAAAGCAGAAAAATCAGAACTCCCGCACCATCTCTGGCCTCATCTAAACGATTAGAATCGGGCGGTGGTAAAATCCCAGAAATTTCTGCGCGATCTCGGCGCACTCTGCGGTTAAAGGTTCTCGGCTATGCAGCTTCTAATTCTAGGCCGCGGCAAGACTGGCTCCCTCGTAGCCGAGGTCGCGCGCGAGCGCCGTCACCACGTGCAAGTCCTCGGCGGGGCCGACAATGTTAACGCCTGCGCCCTCACTCCCGGCTTTCTCGCGCCCTTTAACGCCGTCATCGACTTCACCACACCTGCCGCCGTCGTCGGCAACGCCGAAGCCTGCATCCGCGCTCGCAAATGCATCGTCATCGGCACCACCGGATGGTACGGCGAACTTCCGCGCCTCAGCGAACTTGCGCTTGCGGCCAACGCGGGCCTTCTGTACGGCTCGAATTTCTCCATCGGCGTGAACTTATTCTTCGAGATCGTGCAAGCGTCCGCCGCCGCCATGAACTTCGATTATTCTGGCCAGATTTTCGAGCGCCATCACGCCCAGAAAAAAGATGCGCCGTCGGGTACAGCTGTCACCATGCAAAAAATAATTCGCGAGTCGAGCCAGCAGGAGCTTGAAATCGTCTCCTTCCGCGAAGGCGACGCGGTCGGCATGCACGAGTTGGTCTTCAACTCCGCCGCCGACCGAATCTATCTCTGCCACGATGCGAAATCCCGCCGCGGCTTCGCCGAGGGCGCGATACGCGCCGCCGAATGGCTCGTCGGCAAATCCGGCGTATTCGACTTCCGCACCGTCTGGCGCGAACTGTAGCGGCCACGTCGCACTGATTGCTGAGTCGGGACTGACGCCGTCGGCTGTCCGGGCAAAGTTTCTGGCGGCTGCCGCCGGCAGTGCTACGATATTCCGAGAAACAATTCCCGCGCGTTCGCCATCAGCCTGCGCTCGGACGATTCACCGCTTCTTCCTGGAAGGAGCCGGTCCGACATGACCATTGTCCTTCTGCTCGTCGTGATCGTGATTCTGCTCTATACGCATCGGGCTCGCCATGAGTACACGCTGGGCGTATTTCTGCTGCTGGCGGCGTTCACCTTGCTGGCGATTCAAATTCATCTTTTGCGCATTCTTGGCGAGCTCTTTGCACTCGCCCTTCAGCACTGGATCGAACTATTGACGGCCTTCAGCGGCGCCATGCTGCTCATCGTGCCCGCGGTAATGCTCTACGTCGCCCTCCGCGACCATACCGAAAAGCGGCCAGCACCGGGCAATCCGCCGCAACCGCACGGCGCGGTGCGCAGCAAGTTTGAGCGGCGAGTCGCCACCCTGATGGCTCTCGGATATGGACGGACTCAGGCGGAAATGACCGCGCTCGGCCAGATGAAACGCGATCTCCAGCATCTCCAGCGGGAAAAACTGAACCTTAGAGATCCCTCCTAGAAATCACATTTGCGCCGGCCACCAAGGTTCGGCTGGCTCGCCGCGCTGTCGTTCCATGCCTGTCACCTGACACTTGGCTCAGTTCGCGCTATCCTTAGCATCATGCAACTCCGAGGCTGTGGTACTGCCCTGGTTACGCCGTTCACCCCCGACGGCGCGGTCGATGAAACTGCGCTCCGCAATCTGGTCGCCTGGCAAGTCGAGTCGGGCATCGATTTCCTGATTCCCTGCGGAACGACCGGAGAAACTCCGACCCTGACGCACGATGAGTGGCTGCACGTGATTGACGTGACCATCGAGGTTGCAGCCGGGCGCGTGCCCATCATGGCGGGAGCGACTTCGAACTCCACCATTGAGGCCGTCGGCAAAGCGAAAGAGGTCGCGGCGCGCCCGGGCGTGGACGCGATCCTCACCGCCTCCCCTTATTACAACAAGCCGACGCAGGAGGGCCAGTATCGCCACTTCCGCGCGATCGCCGAGGCGGTGGACAAGCCGCTGATTCTCTATAACGTGCCCGGGCGTACCTCGGCCAACCTCGAGCCCGTAACGCTGGCGCGGCTGAGCGAGGTGCCGAACATCATCGGCGTAAAAGAGGCGAGTGGCAGCATCACGCAAATCGCCGAAGCGCTCAACCTTGTACCCGAGACGTTTCTCGTCTTCTCCGGCGACGATGCCATCACCTTGCCGGTGATCGCGCTTGGAGGCGTCGGCATCGTCTCGGTTGCGTCCAACGAAATTCCGCACGAGATGGCGGCGATGACGCGCGCCGCGCTCGCCAACGATTGGCAGACGGCGCGCACGTTGCACCGCAAATATCTGCCGCTCATGCAGGCGAATTTTATCGAGTCGAGCCCGCTGCCGGTGAAGGCCGTGCTGGCCATGATGGGCAAGATCCAGGAGATCTATCGCCTGCCGCTCGTTCCCATGCGCCGCGACACGCGCTCGAAGCTGCAAAAGATCGCGACCGATGCCGGCGTGCTCACGCGGCCTTCCCCGGTCGCCGCGCCGGTTGAGTTTTTTGTTTATGAAAGCTGGGCCGCCGGGCCGCACAAGGTAATTCTGCACCGCGCCAGTTGCGGGCAATGCAGTTCCGGCAAAGGACGGCCCGCCGGCCACGATCCGAATCACTCGCGCTGGCACGGCCCGTTTGGCAATCCGAACGAAGCGCGCGAGGCGACGCATCATCTGCCCGGAGTGTTGATTCGCAGCGAATGCAAGTGCATGGCGTAAATCAGCTTCGGGCGGCGGGCTACGAGCCGCGAGCTTTTCGATATAGCTCGGAAGTTAATGGATTGTCATTCCGAACGAAGTGAGGAATCTGCAGTCGCTCGCACTCACCGCGAATCATCGCTCTGCGTATGCTCTGCCTATGCCCGAATCAACTGTGAAACTGAAGTCAGCCATCGAAGCCCTGTGCGGGTCCGCAACCATCGCTGACCCTGACGAAGCTCGTCCCACTTTTTTCAACTTCCGCGCCGCTCTGACTCGTGGCGCCATTCGCGCCGCTGAGAAAGTCGGCGGAAACTGGGTCGTAAACGCCTGGGTCAAGCAAGGCATCCTGCTCGGCTTCCGGCTGGGCGAGTTACAACAAATGTCGGACGGTGACGTGCTCTCTTTTATTGACAAGGACACTTTTCCCGCGCGCCGCCTGACGCTCGCCGATCGCGTGCGCCTCGTTCCCGGAGGCTCGTCGATCCGCGAAGGCGCTTATGTCGCGCCGTCGGTCATCTGCATGCCGCCCATGTTCATCAATGTCGGCGCGTACGTCGATGAGGGTGCGATGATCGATTCGCACGCGCTGGTCGGCTCCTGCGCGCAGGTCGGCAAGCGCGTCCACTTGAGCGCCGCTGCGCAAATCGGTGGCGTGCTCGAACCGGTCAATGCCGCGCCCGTCATTATTGAAGACGACGTGCTGGTCGGCGGCAATTGCGGCATTTACGAAGGCACGCTCGTCCGCGCGCGCGCGGTGCTGGGGGCGGGCACGATTCTCACGCGCTCCACGCCACTCTACGATCTGGTGCGCGGCGAAGTCTATCGCGCATCCTCCGACAAGCCGCTGGAAGTTCCCGAGAACGCTGTCGTCGTCCCCGGCTCAAGAGCCGTGACCAAGGGCAAAGCCGCCGAATGGGGTCTCTCGCTCTATGCTCCAGTCATCGTCAAGTATCGCGACGAAAAAACCGATCGCGGAGTAGAACTGGAAGACTGGCTGCGGTAGTCATAAGCCAGTCCTTTTTTTAGATGTTCACTCGGGTTCGGCGCTTCGACGAGACGCCGCTAGAGTTTACATTCCCCTGACAACTTAATCCCCGCCGTCTGGCTTTGCTCTTCGATGAGCTTCCGCCGTGCCTCAAGGTGTTTGTGCCGGAAGTGCGCCAGTGCGCGCATGCCCCACGCGCGCACAAAGTAGTAGTTCAGCGTGCTGCCGATGACCGAACTTGCGATCGGAATCAATCGTCCCGCCCATTTCTCCACCACTTCGGCGCTGGCGCGCGCCGCGATTCGCTGGATCACTTTGGGCACGAACTTGTTGACCACTTCTTTTTCCAGCAGCTCGCGGCTGATGTCCACGCCCGCCGCGCTGGCCGCCGCAATCCACAACTCGGCCACTTCGTCGTCGGTGTTCATCTCGAAGCCATAAAGCAGGCTCAGCTTCTGAATCGTGCGCATCGTAATGGCCGAGAGAATTCCGAGGTCCGGCATGATCGTCAAAATCCCCCCGAAGCCCAGCCCCGCGCCCTCGGCCGCCGCCATCCTCATGCCGCTGCGAATCACCGACTCGGCCACATCGTCGAGCCGCGACATTTCAACCGAGTAGACGCCGTGAAACGTGATAATCGGCAGGCCATACGCGGCGCGCAGTTGAAACAGAAAGCGCTCGGGCTCCACCCGGATGGTCCGGTACGCGCGCGTCAGGCCGCCGCGGATCGCCTCCTCCGCGCGCCGTCGCAACCATGATTTTTTTTCTTCGGCCATACTTCGGTCATTAGTCGTTCGTCGTTCGTCGTTGGTCGTTCGCTGGCTGCTTTTAGCCTCGGCGGAAATGGCCCAACAACCAACGACCCAACGCTAAGTTTATCAGCGGGCCGAAGACCGCACCGGGCCAGCTCCGGCCCCGCGCGTGTGCTAGCATCAATGCATCGAATGGCAACTGGAAAACTGCACATAGTTCCGCTCGGCGGAATGGGCGAGTTCGGTATGAACTGCATGGCCCTCCGCTACGGCGATGACATTATCGTCGTCGACGCCGGCCTGATGTTCCCTGAAACCGAACTGCTGGGCGTCGATATCGTGGTCCCCGACATTTCCTACCTGCTCGAAAATCGCAAGCTTGTGCGCGGCATCATCCTCACCCACGGGCACGAGGACCACATCGGCGCGCTGCCCTGGGTTCTCGGCGAGCTCAACGTCCCCGTCTGGGGCACCGAGTTCACGCTCTCTTATGTGGAAGACAAGCTCGACGAGCATCAACTTCTGGACGACGCCGATTTGCGCGAAATTCGCGCCGGCGAACGCTTCAAAGTCGGCCCATTTACGATTCATGCCCTCCGGGTCACGCACAGCCTGGTCGATTGCGTCGCCCTCGCCATTCACACGCCGCTCGGCGTCGTGCTGCACACCGGCGATTTCAAAGTCGATCCCACGCCCACCGACAATCGCCTCTTCGATCTTCACGGCTTCGCCGAATATGGCAAAGAAGGTGTGCTCGCTCTGCTCCAGGATTCGACCAACGTCGAGCGCAAAGGCTATACGCCGAGCGAGCGCGCCGTGCACCGTAAGTTCGAAGAAATTTTCGTGCGCACCGAGCGCCGCCTTTTTATCTCCTGCTTCTCCTCCTCCATTCACCGCATCAAGCTGACCGTTGATATGGCGCGCGAGCACGGCCGCAAGATTTGCTTCATCGGCCGCTCCATGGAAAACTCTTCCGAAATCGCCGAGGACCTCGGTTACATCCAGATCCCCGAAGGCATGGCGATCCATCCCGGGGAGATGAAAAACTTCCCGCCAGAAAAAGTCTGCGTCCTCATCAGCGGCACGCAGGGCGAGCCCATGTCCGCGCTGTCTCGCGCCGCAGTGGATAATCACAAGCACGCCAAGATCGAAAAGGGCGACACGGTAGTTCTCTCCTCCCGCATCATTCCCGGCAATGAAAAAGCTATCTACCGCGTAGTAGACCACCTCTTCCGCCGCGAAGCGTTCGTCGTTTATGACGATGGCTCCTACCCTCCGGTCCACGTCAGCGGGCACGCCAGCCAGGAAGAACTTAAGCTCATTATCAATCTCGTTCGCCCAAAGTATTTCATCCCCATTCACGGCGAATACCGGCAGCTTAAGCTGCACGCCGAACTCGCCGGCACCATGCGCGGCGCCGTCGGCCAAGTCATCCTGATCGAAAGCGGCGATGTGCTCGAAATCGACGAACACGGCGCGCGCAAAGCGGGCCGAGTGAATGTGGGCCGTGTCTGCATCGACTCCGGCTCGCGCAACGACGTGGTGGAAGATTTAGTAATTAAAGATCGCCGCCATCTGAGCGAGGACGGCTTCGTCATGCCGATCATCGCCATCAATAAACTCACCGGGCGAGTCGAATCGGCGACGGAGATTGTGACGCGCGGCTTCGCCCCCGGCGAAAACGGAATTGTCGAACGCGCCCGCGAAATCGTGATGGAGACCCTCGACGCATCGAGCGCCGAAGAGAAAGCCGACTACGGCGTAATCAAAGAAAAAATCCGCACGGACTTGAAGCGGTATATCTCGCGGCAGACGCAACGGCGCCCGCTGATTATGCCGGTAATACTGGAGATTTGAGCTTCTAAGGTCTACTTCTGTATCTAGCGAACAAACAGCGAAATCTGATATCCTTTTCTGTAATGGCGGTGGAATCCTATCCCGACCGACTTGAGCCAGAAGATCAAAACGCAGTGATCTGGCGCTTCATGAGTATGGGGAAGTTCCGCAACCTGATTGAACCTGTGGAACTGTATTTCTGTCGTGCCGACCTGTTTGATAACGACAAGCGCGAGGGACTGCCGCTTGAAGAATACCTCCCTGCATTAAGGCTAAATCCTCTTGACGTGTTCGACAGACAGAAACTGGAGCATCACATTGGGTCAGTCAGGATCGCGAGGGCTTTTATATTAGCTGTTGGCATCTGTTTCGCGAAGAAACATGCCAGATGTGGAAAAAATACGGCGAAGACGGAGTGGGCATCTGTTCTCGGTACTCGCTGCTGAAGTCTGCCCTCGACGCAATGGGTGACAGAGCATTCCTGGGGCTGGTTCGGTATGGGTGGGAACAACTCACAGGCCTGGATGCACTGCGGTCATTACTACTTGGAACGTACTGCGTTTTATCACCACCAAACGAATCGAGTACAGCAACGAGCAAGAGGTCAGGGCAATGTTGTGGATTATTGATCCACTTGCAAGCGGTAACCGGCATCTCGATGCTGACGGTCGGCCACATTCAGTCCCTCCACCCCCGCCTGACCGTGTATTAAAGGGCCACAGGCGAAGGGTTAACCTAGGGGAACTTTTAGCCGGAATAGTTGTCACACCTTGGGCTTCTTCTTCGACTTTCGATGAGGTCAATCGGTTAGTGAGAGATCACGGCTTCGCAATTCCGGTTCGGCCTTCCGAACTAACTCGTTACCAAGCGTTACTTCCCGAACGCCCGGAAGCCGCCATTCCTACTGTGCGGCTTCTACCGTAAGCTTCAACCCCACCGCCTTGGTCACGGCAACCAACGTAGAAAGCCGCGGGTTTCCGCGGGCCGACAATGCGCGGTACAGGCTCTCGCGCTCAATGCCGGCAGCTTTGGCGACCTTGGCGATTCCGCCCCGCGCCTCGGCGATGCGACGCAGCGCGACTAGAAGTACGCTCGGTTCGTCCTCATCCTCTAAAGCGGCGCGCAGGTACTCAGCCGCAAACTCCGGATTTTCGCGCAGTTCACGAACCGTAGCTTCGTCGTGCGATATGCTCGCCTTGCGTTTCATTGTGTTCTCTCCCTGTAATCTCTAAGGTATTCGAGAGCGCGCTTGATGTCGGATGACTGCTTGCGCTTATCTCCGCCGGCGAGAAGCAGCACGCACTCCCTGCCAACCAGCGCGTAATAGACTCGATAGCCGGGCCCCCAGTCGATGCGCAGCTCGAATATGCCGTCGCGCAGTGCCTTGCAGTCACCGAAATTTCCTGCCGCGAGGCGATCGATCCGGGCCACGATCTTTGCCCTGGTTCGAACGTCTCTCAGTTCCGATAGCCACTCGCCGAAAATATCTCTGCCCGACGGAGTGAGATACCGGCGAATTTCCATTTACGTCTATTGTAACTTATAGATCACAGATATTCAACTTGCAAAAAATCCCAGCACCGGGCACCCTCATTGGCGATGGTCACCCTCCACGACATTCGCGCCGCCCAAGCCCTCCTCCACGGCATCGCCGTCCGCACGCCGCTGGTTGAATTTCGCGGCGGCGGCACGGGTAAACGCAAGCTCTTCCTCAAGCTTGAAAACCTCCAGCCCATCGGCGCTTTCAAGCTGCGCGGAGCCTACAACAAAGTCGCCTCGCTCACCCAGGCCGAACGCCGCCGCGGCGTCATCTCCTATTCCAGCGGCAATCATGCGCAAGGAGTGGCCTACGCGGCGCGCGCGCTCGGCATCAAGGCCGTCATCGTCATGCCCAACAACGCTCCCGGCAACAAACTCGAAGCAACAGCCGCGCTCGGCGCGGAGATCGTCATCGTCGGCCCCGCCAGCGAAGAGCGCCGCCTGCGCGCCGAGCAGCTCGCCACCGAACACGGTTACGTAATCGTGCCGCCCTACAACGACGAAAAAATCATCGCCGGCCAAGGCACAGTTGGGCTGGAAATTCTCGAGGATCTTCCCGACGTCGAAACCGTGCTCGCCCCGGTCGGCGGCGGCGGCCTCATCAGCGGAATCTCCGCCGCCATTAAGCTGACCAATCCCGCCATTCATGTAATCGGAGTCGAGCCCGAGTTGGCCGGCGACGCCCGCGCCAGCCTCCGCGCCGGGCATATCGTCTCCTTCCCTGCCCAGCAGGTTTCCCAGACGCTGGCCGACGGCCTGCGCACGCAAAGCATCGGCGAAATCAACTTCGCCCACATCCGCGCCTACGTCGACGACATTATCACCGTCTCCGAGGACGAGATTCGCGAGGCCGCGCGCGCGCTCAGCGCGAATCCAAAAACTGTGGCCGAGCCGAGCGGCGCGGTCTCGGTCGCCGCATTCATGTTCCATCCCTCCGAACTACCGCCCACCCGAATGAATGTCGCGGTCATCAGCGGCGGCAACATCGATCCGCAATTTCTGGCGAAACTTCGCCAAGCCTGATCGCCGACGCTGAATCGCACGCGGCAAAAACAAACTCATTCGTTCCCACTCGCCCCGCGAATGTACAATTCTCCCTTCCCAACCTGAGGCCGTTTTGAACCGTTGGCTCGAGCAATACTTCCAACTATCGCGTCACCACACCACGGTCCGCCGCGAATTCATCGCCGGGCTGACCACCTTCTTCACCATGTCGTACATCGTGGCTGTCAATCCCGCCATCCTAAAAACCGCGGGAATGCCGCCAGGCGCGTCGCTCACGGCAACCATCCTGACGGCCATTTTCGGCACCCTGCTAATGGGCGTTTATGCCAACCGCCCCTTCGCCATCGCCCCCTACATGGGCGAAAACGCCTTCATCGCATTTACCGTAGTTCACGTCCTTGGCTACACCTGGCAACAGGCTTTGGGAGCGGTATTCGTCGCCGGAGTTCTCTTTATCCTGATGACCCTCTTCCGCCTACGGAAATGGATGGTTGAAGCGATTCCGCCGACGCTGCGCTACAGCTATGCGGTCGGAATCGGCCTCTTCCTTACCTTCATCGGTCTGAATCAAACCGGCATCGTGACCATCGGCTCGCCGGGCGCTCCGGTGCGGCCCGGCCACTTAACGTCGCCCGCGATCCTGCTCGCCATTTTCGGATTTCTCATCATCACGGTCCTCACCATCTGGCGTTTCCCGGCCGCCATCCTGACCGGCATCCTCGGAACAGCTGCCCTCAGCTTTTTGTTTCGAGTTTCACCCGCGCCCGCTGCCTGGATCAGTCGGCCACCGGGCTTGCAGCCAGTCTTCTTTAAGTTCGATTTGCATAGTCTCGCGAGCTGGGGATTCTTTCCGATCGTCCCTCACCATTCTGGTTATGGCCTTTGTCGACACCATGGGAACCCTGATCGGCGTTTCAGCTCGCGCCGGACTTCTCGACGAACGCGGCAACCTGCCTCAGATCGAGCGGCCCATGCTGGCCGACGCGCTGGCGACCACATTTGCCGCCCTCGTCGGCACCACGACTTCCGGCGCCTACATTGAATCGGCCACGGGGGTGGAGGCGGGAGGGCGCACCGGCTTGACTTCCGTGTTTACCGCGGCCTGCTTTGTCGGCACCCTTTTTTTCGCACCATTCATCGCCGCCATTCCCCCGCAAGCCTATGGCCCGGCGCTCATCTTCGTCGGCCTGCTCATGCTGACGCCCATCACCCGCATTCCCTTCGACGACCTTAGCGAACTGGTTCCCGCCTTTGGCGTGATTGCCCTCATGGCTTTCACCTATAACGTCGCCATCGGAATGACTGCCGGCTTCGTCCTCTACCCGTTCTGCAAACTCGTATCCGGACGCCTGCGGGAAGTCCGGCCGGCGCTCTGGGCATTGACCGCTGTTTCCGTCCTGTTCTTCGCTTTCTATCCTTATTCGTGATCGCTTCGCGGTCCGTCCCAATGCTGCAACCGATGGGTAAGGAAGCGTGTGCAACTTTCACGTAGAGCTGGAGTTGAAGACAGGCAGGTGCGCCTCTCCGCAGTCGAGCGACCGCGCTCTCTCCGCAAAATAAAAGAAGCGCCCCGGATTATAAATCGCGGGACGCCCGAACAGTTCCCCCAGAACTGCTCATCCCCACGATAGGGATGTCGCCGGAGTGGCGGAACACCACTCTTGAGCGATGGCATGGCACAAAAAAGCCACTTGCTATTTCTCTAATCTTTGGTAATATCCGCAAATTGCGATTGCAGGTTACCAATCGCGCAGGGTTCAGGAAGCGCCTCTCAAGTTTCTCTGAGAGTCCCCCACGGTTCCGGACCTAAGCTTTTGCTTGATCAGAAAGATTGGGCCCCAGTAAGAGGTCTCAGCCAATTTGGGAAGGCAAATGTTTACAGTGTGCAGAGGATTGCAGTCGGTACCTTGAAGTTGTGGGGAATGATCTCTCTATCTTATTGAGAAATATGACTCATAACTTTACCATTCGTTTGGAATGGAAAGTGCTCTAAGTGAGAGGGGCGATCTATACTCTGCAGTATGCAGTCCTGGTAGGCCAAGGTATAAAAGCAAGTTAAAAAATTTGGGAGGAACTAAAATGAGGCGAGTGGTAGTTTTAGCGTTACTGGCGTTGGCTCTGCCGATGGCAGCTTGGGCGGATGAAATCACTTTCACGAACCAGTTCGGTACCGTTTCCGCGACAGACAGCGGTATCATTTCCAAGGGGTCGCAACTCACCTCGTACAACGGCATCCAGGCTCCGAAGGGGCACGCCCTTGGAACCGTTAGCTATGCGACGGGCGCTCTGCTGACTGGCTCGATCGCCACCGGCGGAACCTTCTCTGCAACGGGATCGTCTTTTGACATCGTTGGCAACAACAAGCTCGTTCCCAAAGGTCCGATCTTCACCGGCGCCTTTACTACGGCGGTTGATCCCATCACTTGGACGCTCGTAAACACCATCGGCCAGGAAAAAGTGTTCGATCTCCATGGCGACATTACCGGCACGTTGTATAACGGTCGCGTGGTCAGTGGATCAACCACCCAGACGATCGACTTCTTGAATGGCCAGCAGTTTAAGCAGGGCATGGGCCACATCAAGATGGGTTCCGGAACGCTCACGACTCCAGAGCCTGGAACGCTTGGACTGTTAGGCACCGGACTTCTCGGCCTCGCCGGGATCTTCCGCCGCAAGAAGGTCTAATCGGTTCGGATCAATATCCGCTCAAGAAACACTCACCCCCAAGCCCCGCCATATCGGCGGGGCTTTTAATTGCACCCGCAATCCGCAGGTCTACGGGCGTGCATCCCATTGGGTCGTCACCGATTTCGGGTCCCGGGATTACGACCGTAACATGCCCACCCGCGCTTTGGGTTGACCTTAGCTTTTCGTAACCCTACATTCAGGCAGGAGGCCCTATGAAGGATATTCATGAGGTGTTGCGCCGCAAGCAGGCACAGCACTCCCTCTTGGCCAAGCAGATCGAGATGCTGCAGCAAGCTGCCGAAAAACTGCGCGAAGTAGCCCCGCTGCTCGCCGAGAACGAGGAAGACGACACCGCCGTGCTCACCGAAGTGGGTGACGACAATGCGATGGCTGCCAAGGCCGGCGCGCAGTCTTCCTCAGCCCCGTCGAAGCCAACTCGCTCGGTTACGCCCCGCTGGCCATAGCTGGTCGTCGGCGGTTGGCCCGGGCTATAACTTTCACGCGCCTCACCTGCGAATGGCGCGCGGCTGGCTCGCGGCTGCCACCTTACTTGAGAAGGACCACTCTCAAATCTCGAGCGGAGAATCCGCTTCCTCCTATGTTGTCGCACACCCGCGCCACTCCACCGTTCTCCGTTTTCCCGGCCGCTTCCCTGCCCGATTGATCCCCACGCTCTTCCATCCAAAGCCCTCCTCCGCTATCCTTCTTCGGCAGTCTTCGCTCCGCGCGCGTTTCTGATGCAATAGAATTGCAGTTTGCCAGCGGCAGCCAGCCTGCTTAACGCATCGCCAAACTCATCGCAGCCCAGGTCATTCTTTGCTCAAGCGTTCGCTTTCCCGCAATCTCGTAATCGCCGGCACCTGCGGACTGGCGATCCTCCCGTTCTTTTGCTGGGGAACACCCTCCGGCCACGACATCGACTTCCACCTCTCGTCCTGGATGGAAGTCCTCTCGCAGTGGAAGCAGGGTATCGTTCTACCGCGCTGGGCGGCGCTTGCGCATTGGGGATACGGCGAGGCCCGCTTCCTTTTCTATCCTCCGGCCTCCTGGTCTCTGGGCGCTTCACTGGGAGCGATTCTGCCCTGGAGAATGGTCGCCGGTGCCTATTGCTGGATCGTCCTCGCCCTGGCGGGCGTCAGCATGTACGCTCTGGCGCGCCGCTGGCTTCGTCCTTCCGACGCTCTTTTTGCCGCCGCCTTCTACGCCGTCAATCCCTACCACCTCTTGATCGTCTACTGGCGCAGCGCCTTCGCCGAGCTGATGTCAGCCATCCTCGTGCCCCTGGTCCTGCTCTGCGTGCTCCGCATTCGGGAATCCGGTTTACGCCCGGTGCTCTGGCTGAGTTTGCCATTGGCCGCCGCCTGGTTGACCAACGCACCCGCCGCATTAATGATCCACTATTCCACCGCCGCGCTGGCATGCCTGATTGCCGTCCAGCAAAAATCCCCACGCCCGCTGATTCGAACCGCACTCGCCGCGCTCCTCGGCGCAGGCTTGGCCTCCTTCTTCCTGCTCCCCGCGATCTATGAGCAACACTGGATCAACATCGCCCAGGTGCTCTCTCCCGGCGTCATGCCGCAGGACAACTTTCTCTTCACACCCACGCAGGATTCCGACCACAATCGCTTCAATTTCCTGATTTCGCTCGTGGCCATCGCCGAGATCGCCGTGACCGCCTTCTCGATGTGGCTCGCTCGCAAGCGCCTCGACCGGCCCACCTGGCTTCTCCTCTCCGCCTGGGTCACCGCATCGGCCTTTGTCATGCTCTCCGTCAGCAACTTCCTCTGGCAGTACTTGCCGGAATTCCGTTTCGTTCAGCTTCCCTTCCGCTGGCTTCTCTGCCTGAATGTTCCCCTCGCGCTCCTGTTCGCCGCCGCGACTGTCCCGGGGCTTGCCAATCGCAAACGTCCAGCCGACTCCGCGCCCGATGACGCCCCGGACGAACCAGCAACAGCTTCGACCGCGCCCGCCCCCTGGGCCTTTCGCGCCACCGTCTGCGCCCTCCTGCTGGCTGTGCTCTTAGTCGCTGGCCATCGCATCCAGCCGCCCTGGTGGGATACCTCCGCTGACATCGAGGAAATCAGCGACGCCATTTCCAATGGAACCGGCTACGAAGGCACTGACGAGTACACTCCCGCCGACGCCGATCCCTATGAGCTCAACAAAGACCTGCCGCCGGTCAGCGACCCAAACGGCGCCGACGCGCACGCCCGTATCCTGGAATGGGGCGCCACGCACCGGCATTTCACTGTGGGCGCCGACGCGCCCGAAGAAGTTACGATTCGCCTTTTCAACTATCCCGCATGGAAGGTGACCGTGAACGGCCGCGCCGTCGCAACCGAATCTTCCGAAGTCACCCATCTGCTCGTCATTCCCCTTTCGCCCGGCGAAAACGACGTGTGCATCGATTTCGCGCGCACGCCCGATCGTCTCGCCGGCGGCGTCCTCTCTCTCATCGCTCTCGCCATCTTTGCGGCTGCATGGATCAACACGCGGCCGCCGCAACTCCACGCTGCAAATCCTGCTGCAAGATTCAAAGAGGCTGACGCATGACCCGCTCAATTCTGATCGCGACCTCGAACGCCGGCAAGCTACGTGACTTCGCCGGAGCCGCCGCCCCACACGGCATCGCCGTCGCCGCCATTCCCGGCTTCGCTTCCCTGCCCCCGGTCGTTGAAGATGGCGCCACCTTCGAGGCTAATGCCCGAAAAAAAGCGGAGGCCTACAGCCACGCTGTTGCCGGCCAACTGGTTCTGGCCGACGACTCAGGCCTGGAGATCGACGCGCTCAACGGCGCACCCGGAGTTCATTCCGCCCGCTACGCCGCCCCCGATCTCCAGAATAAGGAACCACACCTCGCTGACGAGAACACCGACGATGAGGCCAACAATGCCCGCGTCCTCCGCGAACTCAGCGCCGTGCCCGCCGGAAAGCGTACCGCCCGCTTCGTCTGTGTGCTGGCCGCCGCCCGCGACGGAATAACCCTCGCCACCTTTCGCGGCACTGCCGAAGGGGTCATCCTCAGCGCTCCACGCGGTCACAACGGCTTCGGCTACGACCCGCTCTTTTACTTTCCGCAAATCGGCAAAACCTTCGCCGAACTAAGCGCCGAAGAAAAATCTCGCTACAGCCATCGCGGCGCCGCCTTCCGCGCCTTTCTCGACTGGTGTGATCAAACCCTTTGACGAAACAGCCCCACAGCGTTCAAACTGCAAAAAACAACACACTGTGAGCTCCGTCACATCCGGTTGTTCTGGATTCCTCTAACTTACTGCTTTCCCAGTTTCTTGACGCGTCTCACTTGTGCGCCGATAATATAAAGTTTTCATCTCTGTCCCCGTAAGGAGCTGTCACCGTGGCCTCAACCGCCAGTTCCGTCGCTCCAGCCATCAAGCCCGGCGTCGCTCCCTTGCGCGCCGGCGAAGGCAATTCATTCCTGTGGCGCCGTCTCCACTCGCTCTCCGGAATCGTACCCATCGGAGCCTTCCTTCTCGAGCACTTCATCTCCAACTACGAAGCCTTCCACGGCCCCGAAGCCTACGGCAAGCAGGTCGCCTTCCTCAACAGCCTGCCCTTCGTCCTTGGCCTGGAAATTTTCTTCATCTGGATTCCGATCCTCTACCACGGCCTTTACGGAGTCTGGATTTGGTGGCGAGGCGACTCCAACGTCGGCGACTATCCGTGGCAGGGCAACTGGTTCTACACCTCGCAGCGCTGGACCGGCATCATCGCCTTCATCTACATCGTCCAGCACACATATTATTTGCGCTTCACCGGCGTGCACCTGCCCTCGAACCCGATGGCCTCATTCGCCAAGGTTCAAGGCGAATTCCAGCATCCCTGGATGATCGCCTTTTACGCCATCGCAATCGTGGCCGCCTCGTGGCACTTCGCCTACGGCGTCTGGCTCTTCTGCGCCAAGTGGGGCATCACCACCGGTGAAAGAGCGCGCCGCCGCCTCGGCTACATTTGCGTGCTGCTCGCCCTTGGCTTGATCGGCTTGGGCGCGGCGAGCATGTATGGCTTTTTGAGCGCGCCTTACCATCCACTCGAATCGAGTACGTCAGAGAACATTGTGATGGTGAAGTGAGTGTGATTTTGTTTTGGGGTGCGGCTTTAGCCGCACTGTAGTCCACGCAAATTGACGGCGGCTTTAGCCGCTGAGGGGAACTTGGTTTCGCAAAGAATTTGAGCGTCCTGAACCAGCTCAGATCGGACTAATAAAGATGGCAGCTCCAAGAATCATCGTCGTAGGCGGAGGCCTCGCGGGCCTTGCCGCCGTCATCAAGATCGCCGAAATGGGCGGTGAAGTTGACCTATTCTCCATCGTCCCCGTCAAGCGCTCGCACTCGGTCTGCGCGCAGGGCGGCATCAATGCCGCCAAAAACCTCAAGGGCGAAGGCGACTCCACCTACAAGCACTTCGACGACACCATCTACGGCGGCGACTTCCTCGCCAATCAGCCGCCCGTAAAAGATATGTGCGACGCCGCGCCCGGCATCATCGACCTGCTCGACCGCATGGGCGTCCCGTTCAATCGCACTCCGGAAGGCCTGCTCGACTTCCGGCGCTTCGGCGGTACGCTGTTCAACCGCACCGCCTTCGCCGGCGCCACCACCGGCCAGCAACTCCTCTACGCGCTCGACGAGCAAGTGCGCCGCTACGAAGCCGAAGGCAAGGTCAAGAAGTACGAGCACTGGGAGTTCCTCTCCGCCGTCCTCGACGGAACCCGCACCTGCCGCGGCATCTGCGCCATGGACCTCCGCACCATGGAGATTCGCACATTCCCCGCTGACGCCATCATCATCTGCACCGGCGGCATCGGCGCCATCTTTGGCAAGTCCACAAACTCTGTCGTTTGCACCGGCTCGGCACAGTCGGCGCTCTATCAGCAGGGCTGCTACTACGCCAACGGCGAATTCATTCAGGTTCACCCCACCTGCATCCCCGGTGAGGATAAACTGCGCCTCATGTCGGAATCGGCGCGCGGCGAAGGCGGGCGCGTCTGGGTGCCCAGAACGCAGGGCGACAAGCGCGATCCCAAATCCATTCCCGAGAAAGAGCGCTGGTACTTCCTCGAAGAGCGGTATCCGAAATATGGCAACTTGGTCCCGCGCGATGTGGCCACCCGCGAAATCTTCGAGGTCATCTACAAGCACCACCTCGGCATCGACGGCCAGCCGATGGTCTATCTTGACCTGACCCACATCGATCGCAAGACTCTCGACCGCAAGCTCGAAGGCATTCTGGAAATTTACGAAAAATTTGTCGGCGTCGACCCGCGCGACGTGCCCATGAAAATTTTTCCCGGCATGCACTACACCATGGGCGGCCTCTGGATCGACTACAAACAAGCCACCAACATCCCCGGCATCTACGCCGCGGGCGAAGCCGATTATCAATATCACGGCGCGAATCGCCTCGGCGCGAATTCGCTCGTGTCGTGCATCTACGGCGGATTCGTCTCCGGCCCGGCGGCGGTGCAATATGCGCAAAGCCTGCAAGCCGCGCCCGCCAACGGCCACTTCGACGCTGAGCGCAAGCGCCAGCAGGAAATCAACAACGGCCTGATGAAAGCCGATGGCAAAGAGAATCCGTTCTTAATCTGGCGTGAACTGGGCGAGGTGATGACCAAGGAGTGTACGGTCATCCGCTACAACAAGGGATGCCGGGCTGCCGACGCCAAGGTGGTCGAACTGTTAGAGCGCCACCGCAACATCAACCTGAGCGACCGCTCGCAGTGGGCAAACACAACGGTCGCCTTCGCGCGCCAACTCTACAACATGCTGCAACTGTCAAGAGTAATCGCGCAGGGAGCAGCCATGCGCGACGAGTCTCGCGGCTCGCACTACAAGCCCGACTTCCCGGAACGCGACGACAAAAACTGGATGAAGACAACAAAAGCGTCGTTCGCGCCGGATGCGGACGAACCAAAGTTCGAGTTCGAACCAGTAGACGCGAAGCTGATTCCGCCTCGGCCGAGGAAGTATTGAAATCTGATCGGGAGTGAATTCAGACCGATAGAATGTTGCTATGACCGAACGAACACGAGAACTCCTGCAAAAAGCTCTTTCGTTGCCGGACAACGAACGCGCCGAACTCGCGGGAAGTTTGATCGCCAGTCTGGATACGAATATCGATCCCGACGTTGACGCGGCGTGGCAGGCGGAAATCGCGCGCCGCGCAGACGAGGTGCGCTCGGGCAAGGTCAGCACCGTTCCCTGGCCCGAAGTCCAGAAGAGAGCTCGGGAAGTATTGAGGAAATCGACCTAGCTAAGAAGGAATCTAATGGCTGAACGGCTTGCTCGCGGCAAATGGTTTCGGGTCGCAGAGTTCTGCGTCTTTGCGGGACTATTCGTATGGCTGCGATGGTTCAGCAGCTTGTGGCAGTTCCGTTGGACAGGCTTTCTCTTTGGGGTCATTTTCGTTTTGAGTTCGCTCTGGAACCCAGGCATATCCCGACCTTGGCGCGATCGCATCAGTTACTACACATCGCCTAAGGTGGCTTGGTTTGCAGAGATCATCTGCCCACTGGCTCTCGGCGGGATGATCATGAAGCATTTCTTCGCCGGACCTGCCTTCTTTTCTACTGGGTCTAAGGCTGGAAGCGATGACGGCCTCATCGGCGCACTGATTCTCTCATCTGCACTGGAAGGCGCATATTCGTTCTGGCTTTCAAAACGTGACGATTGCGATAAGGACAGTTTCGTAAAGACTGAAGCTAATGGCTAACAATAAAACCGTAATCATCAAGATCAAACGCCAACTCACCCCCGACGCCCCGGCGACGTGGGAGGAGTTCGAGATCAACTACCGGCCGAACATGAACATTACTTCGGCCCTCATGGACATCGCGGCCAATCCGGTCACGCGCGACGGCAAGAAGACTACGCCCGTCACCTACGACTCGAATTGCCTCGAAGAGGTGTGCGGCTCCTGCGCCATGATCATCAACGGCAAAGCGGCTATGGCCTGCTCGGCGCTGCTCGATCATCTCGATCAGCCCATCAAGCTCGAGCCCTTCTCGAAGTTCCCCGTCGTGCGCGACCTCGCCGTCGACCGCAGCGTCATCTTCGAGAACCTCAAAAAGGTCAAAGCCTGGGTCCCCGTCGATGGCACCTACGACCTCGGCTCCGGCCCGCGCCAGTCGGCCGAAATGCAGGAGGCCGCCTACCCGCTCTCGCGCTGCATCTCGTGCTGCTGCTGCATGGAGGCCTGCCCGCAGTTCACCGAAGACACCGGCTTCGTCGGCGCGGCCACCATCTCGCAGGTGCGCCTGTTCAACACGCACCCCACGGGCGCCGCCCTCAAGCGCGAACGCCTCACCGCCCTCATGGGCGATGGCGGCATCCAGGAGTGCGGCTATGCCCAGAATTGCGTGGAGATTTGCCCGAAAGACATCCCGCTGACCAAATCCATAGCGGAGGTCGGCGGCCAGGTCATGAAACAGGCAATCGGCGATTTGTTCAGGAAATAAGCCGTAATTCGCAGGCCGGCAGCGGGTTTTTCCTGGCCCCTGCCGCCCGCGCCCCGCGGTAATGGTTACTGGTAACTCTCTTTCGTAATCTAAAGTCCGCCGATTGTTTTGACGATCTCATTCACATCTGGTTTACAATGGCGCATCGTTCGTATAGCTTGTTTGCGACCGTAAGACTTCCCCCTATGACCCAAGGGCCTATGAACTTTAGAACACGCCTGCCATTACTGTTTGCCTTTCTCGGCATGCTGCTCTGCGCGCCCTCAGCCCTGGCCCTGCATCCCGTCAGCTCGCATCATCGCGCGCCCTCGCGCCTGCATCGCACCTTGCACCACGCCCGCGGCATTCTTTGGAATCCGCTCTTCCGCCCGTCGCATGATTCCCTGCTCCGCCAGAATGAAGAGGTTGACCGCCTCCAGCTTCCCCGCATCGTTGACGACGTGCAACTTGAGCAACTCAAAGCCTCCGGTGAACTGGTTCCCATCTCCGAGAGCGAGACGCTCCGCATTGAGCACGGCCTCGATCCCTCGCGCCGCTATTGCCGCGTCTGGGTTCGCGACTTCGTTCAGGATCTTTCCGAGCTTTACTACGCGCGATTCCACGACCAGATTCAAGTCAACTCCGCGGTGCGCACCGTGAAGGTTCAAAAGAAACTGCGCCGCCGCAATCGCAATGCCGCTCCCGCCGAAGGCGAAACCGCTTCTTCGCATCTTGCCGGCATCACCGTTGACCTCCAGCGCCGCGGCCTGACCAAAGACGAGATTCGCTTCGTCGAGTATTACCTCTTCTATCTGCGCGCCCTCGGCCTCGTCGAGCCCGAAGAAGAGAGCCGCCACTGGTGCTTCCACGTCATGGTCTCCGACCGCTACGAAGACTGGCGCCAGACCGAGACGCTCCTGCCCGCTCATCAGCAAGTGATTCCCGACACCATTGCTTCCAACTGATCGCTGGGTTCGCATCCTCCGCGTCTTCGCCCAGGCCGAGCGCGTCAGCCGCGAGCTGCAAAAATGAGTGACGACATCACTGTCGGCGTCGTTGGCGGCTCCGGCGCGACCGGAAAAGTCGTTGTCGCCGAACTATGGAAGTCCACCCGCTGGAAGATCCAGATCGGTGGACGCAGCCTTGATCAAGCGAAGACCTTGGCATCAGAGTTCGACCAAAGAGTGTCGGCGGCGCGTCTTGACGTACTCGACGGCAGCTCGCTCGATAAATTTTGCAGCCGCTGCTCGCTCGTCCTCAATTGCGCCGGGCCAGTCTCCGTCTTACAGGATCGCGTAGCCCAATCCGCATTTCGCAACCGCTGCCATTACGTCGATCCCGCCGGCATGTCGTTCGTCAAGGAGCGCATGCTTCCCCATGACCGGGAAATCGTGGACTTGGGACTGTCGTTCGTGGTCTCAGCCGGATGGATCCCCGGCATCAGTGAACTGCTGCCCGTTTACGCGCACGCGCGCGCATCCGCCACCATGGATTCAATCGAGTCCGTGACAACCTACTACGGAGATTCCGGCGAGTGGTCCATCAACGCGCTCCGCGACATGGTTGCGTTTCTTCGCCGCGCGGGGCTCCGCCGCCCACGGTATTTCAGCAAAGGCGAGCCGGTCCACGCACGCGCGCGTCAGGCTTCCCCCAAAATCGACCTGGGCGGCCGCATCGGCCTCCGCCGGTTCAGTCTGTATTCGATGCCCGAGTTGGACGCGGTCGGCCGCCGTCTCAAAACCTGCAACTTTTTCACATACGCTTACCTCCCGAGCCCTCGGATTGCCCTGACCGCAGCTCTCGTCGCCTCCCTGCCTCTGCCAAAAGAGCTATCTGTCCGTTTATTGCAGAATGGTTTCCGCAGCGTCTTATTGCCCGTCGGAGGATTTGTCACGGTTCAGGTGCGCGGGCGATCCCACGGGCAGAGCCAGCTTCTGACTGTTCAAATCGTTTACGACAAGCACCGCGACTACTGGATCCATGGGCTCACGTTGGCAACCGTGGCTCGCATGGTCGCGAATCGCGAGGGCGTTCAACCTGGTGTTAACTTCTTGACCGAGGCAATCGATCCCACTGCCCTCATGGCGGAGTTACAAAACGCTGGAATCGAGCATACCGAGCGCTTGGAAACATGCGACTCATCCGCGTGAACTCAACGCAAGAAATTGCTACCGCTGCCTGACCCGGGGCGCGCATTTTATCGAACCGCCTCATGTCGTACAATCGAAATTGCTATTACGCAAAATGGAGCGCTTATGAAGACCTTTTTCTGTACTCTCGCCTTGATCTGTTCTGCATCCTTGCTCGCTGCACAGGCCAAACCTGCCGCCTCCACCGATCCCGTCGCCATCATCCACACCACCGCCGGCGATCTTCACTGCACGCTCTTTCCCAAAGTCGCGCCCATCGGCGTCGACAACTTCATCCAACTCGCCAAAGGCACCAAGGATTGGACCAGCCCGATCGGCCACGTCAAAAAGCACGGCGTCCCGCTTTACGATGGCACCATCTTTCATCGCGTGATTCCCGAATTCATGATTCAGGGCGGCGATCCCCAGGGCAACGGCATGGGCGATCCCGGCTACAAATTCAAGAATGAGACGACGCCCACCGTCGCCTTCGACCGTCCCGGCCGCCTCGCCTACGCCAACGCCGGGCCCGACACCAACGGCTCGCAGTTCTTCATCACCGAGGTTCCCTATCCCAGCCTCAACGGCGGCTACACCATCTTCGGCCAGTGCGATGACGCCGCCGTCGAACTCGTCAAAAAAATCGCCCGCATGCCCACCAGCGGCGAGACTCCGGTTCACCCCGTCAAAATCACGCACATCGAAATTCACACCGCCGGCGCCGCATCGAAGGAAGCGCCCGCCAAGGCAGCACCCAACACCAAAAAGCCGTCATAACTAAAACTCGTCATATCGACTCGATCGATTGGAGAACTCTACATGGCCCGTACCCCCGGAACCTACGCCGTCTTTGAAACCAGCGAGGGCACCATCGTCTGCCGCCTCTTTGAAAAAGACGCGCCCAAAACCGTCGCCAACTTTACCGACCTCGCCGAAGGCAAGCGCGAGTGGACCCATCCCTCCACGCGCAAAAAATCAAGCGACCCTCTTTATCACGGCACGATTTTTCATCGCGTCATTCCCGACTTCATGATCCAGGGCGGCGACCCGCAAGGCACCGGCATGGGCGGCCCGGGGTATCAATTTGAAGACGAGACGAAGGGCTCGCCGCATCGTTTCGACAAGCCCGGAAAACTCGCTATGGCCAACGCTGGCCCCAACACCAACGGTTCGCAATTTTTCATCACCGTCGCCAACACGGAATGGCTCACCGGCAAGCACACCATCTTCGGCGAAGTCGTCGAGGGCTACGAGGTGGTGGAGAAAATCTCCAAGGCCCCCCGCGGCCGCCAGGACCGCCCCAACAAAGAGGTAACCGTAAAATCCGTCAAGATCGAGCGCTAGCCGGCTCGAACGGAATGCGAGAAAGTGGCGTGGAGACGGGGCCTGCCCGTCTCCTTCGCCGCAAATCGAGGCTCACCGCCCCCGCAAATCAAGTCCCCGGTCCCCCGCTCCGCTCACCCGCCCTTTGTGACGCCGCTCACATCGCCCCGTGATTTTGCCCGTCGAGTTCCACCCCTCATTTCTTTATTCTTTATAATTACTTTTCACTCTCAACAATTACTGGAGGCAATCCTATGGCCGAGTTCAACGGAGTCCCGGTCCCACCGAGCGGGCAAAAAATCGAATACAGCAACGGCAAATACACCGTGCCCGATCGTCCCATCATTCCTTTCATCGAAGGTGATGGCACCGGCCGCGATATCTGGAAAGCCTCCGTCCGCGTCTTCGACGCCGCCGTAGAGAAAGCTTATGACGGCAAGCGCGCCGTCGCCTGGTATGAAGTCTTCGCCGGCGAAAAGGCCAAGGCCAAATTCCAGAACTGGCTCCCCGATGACACCGTCGCCGCCATCCGCGAATTTCGCGTCGCCATCAAGGGACCGCTCACAACGCCCGTCGGTGGCGGCATTCGCTCGCTCAACGTCGCCCTCCGCCAGATCCTCGACCTCTACGCCTGCATTCGCCCCGTCAAGTACTACAGCGGCGTCCCCTCCCCCGTGAAGCATCCCGAGCGCATGGACCTCACCATCTTCCGCGAGAACACGGAAGACGTCTACGCTGGCATCGAGTGGGAAGAGGGCACGGCCGATTGCGCTCGTCTCATCGAATTCCTCAACAAAGACATGCTCAAGGGCGGCAAAAAACAAATCCGCCTCGACTCCGGCGTCGGCATCAAACCCATCTCCATCACCGGCACCAAGCGCCTGGTACGCATGGCCATTCAGTTCGCGCTCAAGAACAAGCGCAAGTCGGTCACCCTGGTTCACAAGGGCAACATCCAAAAATTCACCGAGGGTGCCTTCCGCCAGTGGGGTTACGATGTCGCCACCAGCGAGTTCCGCGATCAGGTCGTCACCGAGCGTGAGAGCTGGATCATCGACAACAAGGACAAGAATCCCGCCCTTACCGTCGAACAAAATGCCAACCTCATCGAGCCCGGCCTCGAATTCGCCACCGATGACTTCCGCCAGGCCCTCTACAAAGAAGTTAAGAATTGCCTCGACTCCATCTACGCCACGCACGGCAAAGGCGCATGGAAGAAAAAGCTCCTCATCAACGACCGCATCGCCGATTCCATCTTCCAGCAGGTCGTCACGCGCGCCGACGAGTACACCGTGCTCGCCACGCCCAACCTCAACGGCGACTACATCTCCGACGCCTGCGCTGCGCAGGTTGGCGGCCTCGGCATTGCGCCGGGCGCCAATGTCGGCGACGGTTACGCTATCTTCGAAGCCACCCACGGCACGGCGCCCAAGTATGCCGACAAGGACGTCATCAATCCCGGCTCCGTCATTCTCTCCGGCGTCATGATGTTCCGTTTCCTCGGCTGGACCGAAGCCGCCGATCTGATCGAACAAAGTTTAGAGCGCACCATCGAGCAGAAAAAAGTCACCTACGATTTCGAGCGCCTGATGGAAGGCGCCACCAAAGTAAAGACCAGCGAATTCGCCACCTGCATGATCGAAAATATGCAGGTAGCAGTCGCCGCGGATTGATGAGCTGTTTACGGTGAGGTTTTGGGAAGGGCACGGCTTCAGCCGTGCCGTTAAGAGTCGCCAATAATGCGGGCTTTAGCCCCTGAGGGAAGGAAACTTCATGCGCAATAAAATCACCATCGTCGGCTCCGGCAACGTCGGCGCCACCGCCGCTCACTGGATCGCCTCCAAAGAACTCGGCGACGTCGTCCTCATCGACATCGTCGAAGGCGTTCCCCAAGGCAAAGGCCTCGACCTGCTTGAAGCCATGCCCATCGAAAAACGCGACTCCTACGTCAAAGGCACCAACGACTACGCCGATACCGCCAACTCCGACATCGTCGTCATCACCGCCGGCATCCCCCGCAAGCCCGGCATGAGCCGCGACGATCTCCTCAACACGAACTACAAAATCATGAGCGACGTAGTCGGCAAGGTCGTGCAGCACTCGCCGAAGTGCATCCTCATTATCGTCTCCAACCCGCTCGACGCCATGGCCCAGGCCGCCTACAAGCTCAGCGGCTTCCCCCGCGAGCGCGTCATCGGCATGGCCGGCGTCCTTGACTCCGCCCGCTTCCGCGCCTTCATCGCCGACGAACTCAAAGTCAGTGTAGAAAACGTAACTGCGTTCGTCTTAGGCGGCCACGGCGACACCATGGTCCCGCTCCCGCGTTACTCCACGGTCGCAGGCATCCCGATCACCGAACTTATCCCGAAAGATCGTCTCGATGCCATAGTCCAGCGCACCCGCGATGGCGGCGCCGAGATCGTCAAATATCTGAAGACCGGCTCCGCGTATTACGCCCCGTCCGCCGCCAGCACCGAGATGGTCGAAGCCATCCTGAAAGATAAGAAGAAAATTCTCCCCTGTGCCGCCTATCTCGACGGAGAGTACGGCATCAAGGGCCTCTATGTAGGCGTCCCAGTAAAGTTAGGCTCCAGAGGAATAGAACAGATCATCGAAATCAAGCTGACGCCCGAAGAAAAGGCTGCCTTGGACAAGAGCGCCGCCGCAGTAAAGGAGCTCTGCGCCGTCATCAACGTCTAAGCAAACCCATCGAGGGGCAGCGACAGCCGCCCCTTGAAAGACCGCGACCCACAGCCTGCATCTCCAAATCTCAGCGGTAAGCTTCGCGCCGGTTGCGAATAGCAGTGACGTTGATGGCGTGCTCGTCCCGCTGATCGAAGAACACCCGATAGTCGCCGCAGCGAAGCCGGAACCCGGTGAGCGGTGCTTGAGCTTCTTCACATCGCCGGTGCGGTTGCCAAGGTAGCGACCTACACAGTGGAGAATCAGCATCGCGGGCGATGGCGCGAAGGTCGGCGCGGGCTTCAGGAGACCACACCACGCCCACCCGCTGGACCACCCGCGGCTCGGTCACTTGCCAAGGCCGAATTCGCGCAGAATCTCGTCGTGCGCGATGCCCTCTCCGCGAGCCAGCGAAGCGCGGGCGCGGTCAATTGCGGCGGCCGTCTCGGGGGCCACCTCTTCCTCTTCCACGGGTGCGGAAGCCAGCGACCGTGAGAGCGGCTCTACCATCACTTCCAGCAAGCTGCGCACGGCTGCCAGTTTTTCCTGTGGCAGCATGTCGAGCAGTTCGTGGGCCTGTTGGCGTTCTTGTGTGGCGTCGACTCCCATGGCGTCCCCTCTCGAATAGTCTAGATTGAAACCCCTGCCCCAGCAAGAATCTGCTGACGGCCCTGATTCCAGTGCCGCACGCTCCCGGGCCGCATTGAATCCTCTCCCCGACCCCGCTATAGTGTGAGGGATCAATCCACCATGGATTTTGACCAGCTAGAAATTTTCCTGGAGGTCGCGCGCCTCTCCAGCTTTTCCCGCGCCGCCGAGAAGCGCTTCCGTACGCAGCCCGCCATCTCCTCGCAAATTCGCGCCCTCGAAGAAGAGGTCGGCGCCCGCCTCCTCGACCGCTCTGGAGGCCGCGTCTCCGTCACCGCCGCCGGCAAGCTCTTTTATAAGTACGCCGAAGAAACTATCGAGCACCGCAAAAATATCCTCACCGAGATCGCCGAAACCGAGCGCATCCCGCGCGGCGAAATCGTCGTCGGCGCCAACGAAGGCACCTGCCTCCACATCCTCCCCGAGGTCTTCGCCCAGTTCAAGCGCGACTATCCCAGCGTCTCGGTCAGCATCAAGCGCGCCGACTATTCGCGAATCCTCGAATCGATTCTCGAAAACGCCGTCGACTTCGGCGTCGTCTCGCTCCCCGTCAATGACAACCGCCTCGAAGCCCAGATGATTCACCGCGATTTGCTCGTCGCCATCACCGCGCCCCGTCATCCGCTCGCCGGCAAAAAATCCGTCACCGTCTCTGACATCGCTCCCTATCCGCTCGTCCTCCCCAAACTCGGTCACACCCGCGACGCCCTCGACGCGCTCTTCTACGACCACCACGTCAAGCCAAAGCTCGCCATGGAACTCGATTCCAGCGAACTCCTCAAGCGCTTCGTTGCCGCCGGCGTGGGCATCGGCTTCATCGCGCGCTCCAACATTCAGGAGGACATTCGCGCCAAGGCCCTCGTCGCGCTCACTCTCGCCGACGTCCAAATCCGCCGCGACCTCGCTCTCGTCTTCCGCAAAGATAAATCCCTCAGCCGCGCCGCCCGCGCCTTCATGGACATCGCCCTCAGCCAGAACAATTTCACCTCCCCGGCACTGCCCAAGCGTGCGAAATGAAAAAGCTGCTCGTCGTGGCCGCGTTTCTCTGCCTCTTCGCGTCCTCGGCGATCGTCCTCTCTCAGAAGCGCCCGCCCGCCCAGAAGAAATCATCCCCAGCCGCTCCTCACGCTCTAATCTCTGTCAAAGCGACTGGCACCTCGCGCTATACCGATAAGGAAATTCTCGCCGCCAGCGGTCTTCAACTCGGCAAAGACGCGGCCGATGCTGACTTCCAGGAAGCCGCGCAGCGCCTCGGCCAGTCCGGCCTTTTCTCCGACGTCGTCTACACCTTCACCTACTCCGATCAGGGCGCGAAGGTCGAGTTCCAACTCACCGACAATCCCGCCATCAAACTACTCCCGGTAAACTTCGAAAATCTCGTCTGGTTCACTGACGCCGAACTGCTCCCCTCCCTCGAGCAGCGCGTACCCTTATTCCAACACTCATTGCTGCCCGCCTCCGGTCATTTGCCCGACGAGGTGAATGCCGCGCTCCAGGCGCTTCTCAGCGAAAAGCATCTTCCCGGCCGCGTTGACTACTTGCGCCAGTCAAAAGAGCGGGGTGGCGATTTGATCGGCATTGAGTATCGCGTCGAAGACGTAAGAATCCGCATCCGCAACCTCGAGTTCCCCGGCACCTCGCCCGACCAGGCAGCCTTTCTCGAAAAAGCCGCCCGCACCCTCCAGTACTCCGAGTACCTCCGCTCTAAGTTAGCGACCGTCGCCCAGTATGACTTCCTACCTCTCTACCTCGAGCGCGGCTATCTGAAAGCTTCCTTCGCTGCCTCCGAAGCCCGCGTCGTCAACGCCTCAGAATCCGCAGCATCCGCAACAAAAGATGAAGCTTCTCCGGCGGAGATTGACGTCGATGCCATCGTGCCCGTCACGCCCGGCAATGTCTATGCCGTGTCAGGCCTCACCTGGAAGGGAAATTCTGCGATCAAAATCGAAGAGGCCGCCGCCCTCTTGCATCTTGCCCAGGGCCATCCCGCCGACGCCATCCGCCTCGGCAAAGATGTCGAAAGCCTTACCCGCCTCTACCACACGCGCGGCTATATGACTGCCAACATTACGCCGGAGCCGCATCTCGACGACGCGGCCAGCGCCGTTCAATACACCATCAACATCGTCGAAGGTGAGCTGTACAGAATGGGTGAATTAGAGATCCTCGGCGTCGACAGCGCGAGCCGCGATCGTCTGCAGGCAGCCTGGCACCTTCGCGAAGGCGATCCCTACAATCCCGACTACGTCAAAACATTTGAAGATGAAGCCCCACGCTTCCTGCCCCGCGGCCTGCAATATTCGACGAATGTCAACCAGCAACTCGACGCAAAAAACAAAGTGGTCGACGTAACCATCCGTTTCATCACCCACTAATGGGGTTTTCCCGCCCGCCTTATGGCATCATGGAGTATCCAGTTTTTCCAGGAGAATCAAAATGAAAGCACCCCGCGTTGCCGCCGCAATTCTCGCGCTCCCGCTCATCCTCGGCACGCCCGCCCTCGCCGCCGGCAAAAGCCAAACCCTTACCGGCGAGGTCAGTGACGCCATGTGCGGCAAAAAGCACGAGATGGCCTCGAAGGCCGATTGCACCCGCGCCTGCGTCAAACACGGCTCCAACTACGCTCTCGTTGTCGGCGACAAGGTCTACACACTCCAAACTTCCGATCCATCCGCCCTCGACACGCTCGACAAACTGGCCGGTGCCAAAGCCAAAGTAACCGGCGAAGTCGACGGCTCAACCGTCACCGTAAAAACAGTAGCCGCCGGCTCCTAAGTACAAGTTCACAACAAGCGCCTCCCCCAAGTCGCAGCCAAACAAAAAGCCGGCAGCGCGCAAAAAGCGCCGCCGGCCAATAACCTGATTTTGCTTTTACTTCTGCCTTCTTACTTCTGCCTTCTTACTTCTTACTTAATTCTGCCCCGAATCCCCGTCCGGCCGCCGTTTCAGCGTTGGCCGGTCGTCGTCGCCGCTCTTATCCGATCCTGACTTATCCGTGTTTGATGTCCGCCGCAGCGTCGGCTTCGTGCTGTCTTTCTGCTCGTTCACCTTGTGCCGGTTCTCGATCATCGCCAGCCGCGCCTTCACCTCGTCGAACTCCGACGTCGACACGATGTACTGCGCCTTCGCCGGCAGGATCGTCGCAATCTCCTGCTGCGATTTCTCGATCCGGTCCGGTGTCTGCGGATGCGACGCGAATGCCTTGGCCAGCGTCCCCGGCTTCTTCTTCTCTTTCGCCTGAATCTTCTCGAAGAAGCTGATAAACGCCTGCGGGTCGTACCCGGTCTTATACATGTATTGCAGACCCAGGAAGTCCGCCTCCGCCTCAAAATTCCGCTGGAACTTCATGAACGTCATCGGCAGCCCCAGCCCCGCCGCCTCATACACCGCATATCCAATTCCCCCGCCCACAAAAATCAGTGGAATCGTCCCGATATTCGCCCAATTCGCCCGCGTCATCTGCCGCATCGCGTGCCGTGCGCACACGTGCGAAATCTCATGCGCCATCACGCCCGCCAGTTCCGCCTCTTCGTCCGCCGCCAGAATCAACCCCGAGTTCACGTAGAAAAATCCCCCCGGCAGCGCAAATGCATTCACCTCATCGGAGTCGATCACTTTAATGGTGAACGGCACCTGCGCGTCCGAATTCCGTACCAGGTTCTGTCCAATCCGGTTCACGTACTCCGTCACCACCGGGTCGGTCACCATCTTGACGCTGTTGTCGACTTGCATCGCATACTGTTTGCCGATTTTGATCTCGGTCTCCAGCGAGTACCAGTCGCCCAGGCCACGCCCGCCCACCTTGCGGTTCCCGATCGCATCCACGTCATTGATGCTGCCGTCGTGCTTCACTTTGTTCGGATCCGGCTCCTGCACAACCGGCGGTGGCGTCTGCGCGGAATCACCCGCCGCGTTCGTCGGCGACTCATCCGCACCCGGCTTATCGGTCGGCACCGTCGTCGGCGTAGTCGCTGGCGACTCGCCCGCTGGCGCGGTCTGCGTGGGTTCTGATTGCGGAGCAGTGCTCGGAGCGGGCGCGCTCGGAGCGGGCGCGCTCTGCGTCGGCGCCGTAGGATCCGGCGACGTCGGCGTCGAAGCACTTGGCGCCTGGCTCCCCTGCTCTTTCGTAGACGTACTGGTCGACGGCGCGTTCGCGCTCGGCGCACTTTGCTCCTGCGCCGCCGCTAAAACTCCCATCAAAACCACTAAACTCAAGCCGATCAGCGCTTTACGCCATGACATATCACACCCCGCGAGGGAACCTGCTTCGTGCCTCGATTATACCCCCGATGGCCAATCGGGATAAGACGGAATTCCCCTTCTAGTTGGACGCGTCCCCGCCCGCGAACGTTACTCATTATTATTTCCATCTACAAGATTTTACTTCCGATTTTGACCACCATCCGCGAATCCGCCAATCCCGGCCCGCGAACGCACATCCACGACCCGCGCCGTTGGCTCGAAGCTCGTAGCTCGCAGCTCACAGCTCGAAGCTCCTAGCCAGCGTGTTACCATGTGCGCGTTCCCCAAACTTCCTACGAGGCGCCATGCTAAACCGCCGTCATTTCCTCTCTTCGTCGCTCGCCGTCACCGCCGCCCTCGGCTGGCGCGGCAATCTCTGGGCTCAACTCGAATCCATCCCCACCCATCTCCCCGACCGCTCGCTCTACGACCGCGACGAAGACGCCTACTGGCGCCAGCTCCGCCAGCAATTCCTCATTCCCGCCGACGAGGTTTACCTCAACAACGGCACCGTCGGCTCCAGCCCCGCGCCGGTTCTCCGCGCCATCTTCGAGGGCTACGAAACGACCGAAAAGATGAATCAGGCCGATCCCGAAGACTATCCCATCTGGGGCTACGCCGCCTGGAACGAGTTCCGCGACCCGCTCGCCGCCTTCGTCGGCTGCCACCGCGACGAGATCGCGATCCTCCGCAACGCCACCGAGGCCAACAGCTACATCGCCAACGGCATCGACCTCAAACCCGGCGACGAGGTCCTCATCACCGACCAGGAGCATCCCGGCGGCGAGCATCCCTGGGATCTCCGCGCCAAGCGCTACGGCATCGCCGTCAAAAAAATCACGCTCCCCAAGCCCGTCATCAACCCCGCGCAGGTCCTCGAACTCTTCGACCACGCCATCACCCCACGCACCCGCGTCATCTTCTTCAGCCACATCACCACCGTCACCGGAGTCGTTCTTCCCGCCAAAGAAATCTGCGCCCTCGCTCGCGGCAAACAAATTCTCTCCGCCGTCGACGGCGCCCACGTCCCCGGCATGATGCGCCTCAACCTCCACGACCTCGGCTGCGACATGTACTCCTCCAGCCCGCACAAATGGCTGCAAGCCCCCAAAGGTTCCGGCTTCCTCTACGTCCGCGACGAGGTCATCGACCGCCTCTGGAACACCATCGCCACCGAAGGTTGGGACGACCCCAAACTCCGCGCCGAGCGTTTCCAGCGCATTGGCAGCTCCAACGTCCCCGCCCTCTGGGGACTCCGCGCCTCCATCCAGCTAGCCAACGACATCGGCATCGACCGCATCGAGCGCCGCCACCGCCATCTCTGCGACTACATCCTGAACACCATGATCCAGCGCGGCGCCCAACCCTGGACCTCGCCCGACCCATCCATGCGCTGCGCCATCGCGACAGTAAATGTCCCCCCAATCAAGCGCGCAGACTTAGAAACCTGGCTCTGGAAAGAAAAGAAAATCCGCATAAGAGGCGGCGATCCAAACAAACTCCGCCTCTCGACACCATATTACCTATCCAAGCAAGACATAGACCGCTACCTGGACGCGTTTGACGAATTCAAGAAGACGAATGTAAAAGGATGATTCCCTAACTAGCCCTCAAACAAATTGTCATCCCGAGGAGCGAACGCGACGAGGAATCTCATTCTTAACTGCGGCTTCAGGGGGACGGATCCGTGTCGCGACATGCGCCCTCGCCCGTCCACGCCGCGCGCAGATCGGCCAAGCCCAGCACAATGGCTCTGCAATTAAGGCCCGTTCGGGTTCACCTTCAGGTGGTATAAGGCCGGACCCAATCCGCTTTGCGGATTCCAAACCGCGATTTCCAGATCGTCTCCAGGGTTTAATTTCCATCCCTTTCGGCCATAATCTCCGCTGAACCCGCTCACCACGATCTCCGTGTCGGTCCAGTTCTCGACGTCCATCATCACGTCATCGTAATTTCGCGGAATAATTCGCCCCGCCGCCCAACCCGATGTTTTGTCCCGAATCGCCAGGTACGGGGAATCGGTGCGGGTATATGGGACGTGTAGACCGAAGCTAGTGCCCTTGATGGCTATCCTCTGTCTGGGTTGCGGCAGGATCGGAGTCACAGAATCAATCCGCGGTTGTCCGTTTTCAGAATCGTTCGACTGGGGCTGCCTCCTCACCTCAGAGAATACAGACTGGTCTGCCCCTCGATGTCGTAGCACCAACACAGTCGTAACTGCAATCGCGATGACGACGACCGTCACGAGCGCGAGAAAGGGTCCGTTCATGCCAACTTGAAGCCCTTTGCCTGAAACCAAGGCCCCCTGCATTGACCTCGGCAAAACACCAATCTGCTTTGACTCAGACCAATCTGGATCGCGAACAACCGACGAAAGCGCCTGTGGTTCCCGCACAGGCGCAATAAACCTGTAACCTGCGTTGCGTACAGTCTGAACGTAGCGCGGGTGCTCGGCGTCGTCGCCCAGCGCCTCTCTGAGCTTCTTGATGGCGAAATTCAGCCGGCTGTCAAAATCCCCGAAGGATTGCCCCGGCCACAGCGCTTCCTTAATCTCTTTGCGCGTGACCACCTGGCCGGGCCGCCCCGCTAACATTCCAAGAATTGTAAGTAATTGCGGCGACAGATCTACCGGCAACCCACTGCGTAGGAGGTGCCCCTTCCCTGCGTCCAGTTCGAACACATCGAACCGAACTTGTGGACCAGATAGTAACGGAGAAGATAGGAATGAGGACTCGTCCTTTTCTTGGACTGCCACAATGCCCTCCCATGACACTTCGGAGTTATCGTTATCGTGCGGGCCCTCAAGCTTGCGACCCTCGAACTTACCCCAACTCATTCTCCCAGTCAAACCCTGTTTTTCCACCACCGTCCGCGCTCATCCATCGCTCATTAGGAACTTCGTTGACAGGGCTGCACAAAGCGCTATCGTGGCGCTGCGCGGTCCGCCCTAGGAGTAAGCGATCTGAGTCCCGCTCACTGTTAGACGGTGTTCCACGTCTTGGAGCGAAAACAGACACTGAGAGGAGAACTAAATATGAAACACCTCGCCAAGATTCTATTGTCGCTAGCCATACTTGGGGCTGTCCTCGCCCAGGCTCAAACGCTCTTGTTAGACAACTTCACCAAGGATTCCAGCCTCAACACTAACCTGTGGACGGCAAACTCCCCGTTCCTTACCGCCCTTGCCGCGTCTTCGTCATCTCCTGCCGCGACGTTCGTTCCCCCACAACTGAGCTTCAATAGCCAGTTCGGGATGACAATGACAGGGCCAACCGACGATTATCAATTTACCGGCGTGCAGTCGCTGTCAACTTTCACCCCGCCATTTAAGGTCGTCACATACGTACTAACCACTGGGGGAACAGCGAATCCATTTGAGATTTTTCTGGCGAGCGCTGACCTTACCCAATTTCTTAATCTGGACGCCAATGTGTGCCCGTGCTACGACGGGTTTTGGGTGTCAGCGCCCAATATCAGTCAGCTTTGGCAGCTCGGCGAGCAATTCTCACCTTCGATTTCACCCAATTTCGACGCGCCCTACATCGTCACAATCAGTGTGAACGCGGAGGGGGCAGCCACGGTGACGGTCGAGAACTTTGTGGGCACCGTTCTGGGCAAGCTTTCAAAACTACAGGCGGGCACAGGGCCGTTCTACCTAGTGCTCAGTCAGCGGATAGGTCTCCCCGACCAGACCGGACCACAATACGGTGACTGGTTTAGCGTGAAGGTCACGCCGTAGCATTTGCACTCAGCCCGCCTGGCGGCGGCGTCCCGCGGAACGAAACCGCGTTTTACGACCTTCTTATTTAATTAATCCCGAGAGGAGCAACAATGAAAACGAACTCCGTAGTAGCAGCGGTACTACTGATGTTGCTTGGCACGGCACCAATGACCTTAGCACAGGAACCAGTTGTCGCGCACAATACTTGGAGTTACGGTGCGTCGATGCCGGTAGCCCTTGAATACACGGCTGTCGCAGTCCTTGAAAAGCGGATCTATGTCGTCGGCGGAGGCACCCCTTCCGGAACCGTCGCCGCTAACGTCCAAATTTACGACCCCGCCACGAACACATGGGGCTCGGGGCCTCAACTGCCGATAGCGACAGGAGGCGGGTGCGCCGGAGTAGTGAACAATGTGTTGTACTTCATCGGCGGTAACACCGGAGGGCAAAACTATACGAACGCGGTATGGGCTTACAGCCCGAAGACGGAGAAGTGGTCCCAGAAGGCCTCCATGCCCACCACGGCTGAGGCTGGTGCGGTGTGTGTCGTAGAGAAGGGCATCATCTATGTCATGGGCGGCTACGGCGACGGGAGCTTCCTCACAACGGTCGAGGGCTACGATCCCGCGACCGATCAATGGACAGAGCCGGGGCAACTACAGTCTATGTTGAGCCCGGAGGACACGGCGACGGGAGGGCTAATCGGAACTACGATCATAGTGACTGACGGTTCGGATAACTATGTTGATGGACACAACGAGGGGTACGACGTGCCCTCGAACACCTGGAGTTGGCTCACTTCGGATCCCACACTCCGACAATGCGCCTGTGGTGCCTCCATCGGTGGACGGCTCTACTCCGCAGGTGGCTGGGACGTCGTAAACGACGCGGCCTTAACCCTCACAGAATCGTTCACGTTGTCGAAGAACGCCTGGAGAACCCTGGCTCCCATGCCCCAAGGCATGATGACACCCATTGGCGGGTCCGCGGCGTATAAGGGGCGGCTGTTCTGCCTCGGTGGTAATTACAGCAACGGCGGTGGCGTCGTCGGCACGGTAGAGATTTATCAGCCGTAGAACAGGTGGCTGCCGGCCCAGGTCTCGCACCTCCTTGGAGTGGAGGAGACCTGGGCACTTTCTCAATCAGGGGTCAATCTACATGGTCAGTCAACGCCCCAACCCCTACATCAGCTCTTCCATGCACTTCGCCAGCGCTTCCCTACTCGGCCGCACCGCCGATTCCGGCAGCGTCGCCAGCGGTTTGTCGGTCACGTTCAGCATGTCGATAAAGCTCGGCGCCTTCTCATTGATGTAAAAAACTCCAGTCAGCACTTCGCCCTTCGTGTGCGATTCCATCAATCGCCGCACGGCATGAATCTTATCCGTCGGATCGTATTCTTCTTCCAGCTTCCGCAGCCGCAAACTCGATCCATCGTGCATCGTCACTTCAAACGTCGTCCCCGCATCGTACTCCACATTAATTTCCTCAAACGACGGCACAAAACTCACCTCATGCAGCGGCTCTTCATGCGCCTGCATGTACTTATAAGATTTCGTCGAGCCTTCATGATCGTTAAACGTCACGCACGGCGAAACCACATCCAGCATCACCGTCCCATTGTGCGCAATCGCCGCCTTCAACATCGTGTGCAGCTGTTTCTTATCGCCCGAAAACGATCGTCCCACAAACGTCGCGCCCAACTGAATCGCCATCGCGCAAGTATCCACCGGAGGCAGATCGTTCACCACGCCGCTCTTCAGCGTCGATCCCAAATCCGCCGTCGCCGAAAACTGCCCTTTCGTCAGCCCGTAACAGCCGTTGTCTTCGATCACATAAATGATCGGCAAATTCCGCCGCATCAAATGCACAAACTGTCCCGCGCCAATCGAAACCGTATCTCCATCGCCCGTCACGCCCAGCGCCAGCAGGTTTTTATTCGCCAGCATCGCGCCCGTCGCAACCGACGGCATTCGCCCATGCACCGAATTAAAGCTGTGCGACCGGTTCATAAAATACGCGGGGCTCTTCGACGAGCACCCAATCCCGCTGAACTTCGCCACCCGCTCCGGTTTCACGCCCATCTCGTACATCGCATCGATGATGCGCTCCGAGATCGCGTTATGTCCGCATCCCGCGCACAGCGTAGTCTTTCCGCCGCGATAATCGATCACCTGCAATCCGATTCGATTCGTCTTCGGCGCCGGCGTAGAACTCGGTGTTCCTGTCGTGCTCCCCATTTACTTGCCCTCCATCATCATCAGGTCGTCCGTGATCGATCGCGCATCTATCGGCAGTCCATGAATATGGCAGATCGACCGCAACTTCGGCGTCAGTTCCGCTTTGACATCCAGCTTCAGCAGGCTCGCCATCTGCCCATCGCGATTCTGCTCCACCACATACAGCCGCTCATGCTGCTCGATAAAGTCATGTACCTCACGCGTAAACGGATACGCCCGAATCCGCAAATAATCCGTCTCCAACTTATGCTCGTTCGCTAACTGGTCGCGCGCCTCGATAATCGCCCAGTGCGTAGTTCCATAAGCAATGATCCCAACCTTCGCCTTCCCACTTCCCGCCAGTTCCGGCCGCGGCACAAACGACCGCGACGTCTCGAACTTCTTGTTGATCCGCTCCATGTTCCGCTCGAAGTCGTCTGGACGCTCGCTGTACTGCGCCTTCTCGTTGTGTCCGCTGCCGCGCGCAAAATACGCCGCTGCCGGATGATCCGTTCCCGGCAACGTTCGATAACCAACTCCATCTCCATCCACATCCTTGTAGCGCGCAAATCCTCCCAATCGCTCCAGGTCTTCCTTCGTCAGGACCTTTCCGCGATCAATCGGCTTCTCCGGATACGGAAACGGATCTGACATCCAATTATTCATCCCCAGATCCAGGTCCGACATCACGAACACCGGCGTCTGAAATCGCTCCGCCAGGTCGAACGCATCCTGCGCCATCGTGAAGCACTCGCTCACCGAATCCGGAAACAGCATGATGTGCTTCGAATCCCCATGGCTCAGAAACGCCGTTGACAGCACATCTCCCTGCGAAGTCCGCGTCGGTAATCCCGTCGAAGGTCCCACCCGCTGAATGTCCCAGATCACCGCCGGCACTTCCACGTAATAAGCCAGTCCCGCAAACTCCGCCATCAGCGAAATCCCCGGACCCGCCGTCGCCGTCATCGACCGCGCTCCCGCCCAGGCCGCGCCAATCACCATCCCAATCGCCGCCAGCTCGTCTTCCGCCTGCACAATCGCAAACGTCGCCTTCCCGTCCGGCCCAATGCGGTATTCCTTCATGTAGTCGATCATCGTCTCCACCAGCGACGACGACGGCGTAATCGGATACCACGTCACCACCGTGCAGCCTGCAAACATGCACCCCATCGCCGCTGCCGAGTTGCCGTCGACGATGATCATTCCCTTCGTCTTGTCCATCCGCTCGATGTAAAACGGGTCGCGCTTCTGCAGGTTCGCCGCCGCATAATCGTGTCCCGCCTTTGCCGCAGCCAGGTTCAACGCCGCCGCCTTCGCCTTGGTCGCAAACTGCTTCCGGATCGCCTTCTCCACTTCCGCGAAGTCGATCTCCAGCAACTGCGCCGCCACGCCCACGTAGATCATGTTCTTGATCAGCTTGCGCAGCTTGGCCTCCGAGCACACGGTCGTCACCAGCTTGTCGTAGGGCACCGCATAATAAATCAGGTCGTCCCTCACCTTATTGAGCGCCAGCGGTTCGTCATAAAGCACGCTCGCGCCCGGTGCTAGCGTCTTCACATCGTCCTGCGCCGTCTCCGCGTTCATCGCGATCAGCAGGTCGATCTCTTTCTTGCGCCCGATGTAGCCGTCCTTATTCGCGCGGATCGTATACCAGGTCGGCAATCCCGCAATGTTCGATGGAAACAGGTTTTTTCCCGAGATCGGCACGCCCATTTGAAAGATGCTGCGCAGCAGCACCGTATTCGAACTTTGCGACCCCGACCCGTTCACCGTCGCAACCTGAATGCTCATGTCGTTGACGACGCGCCTGCGCCCCAACTGCCCCGATGATTCCTGGGGCACAATATCCGTAGTGGCCATTCCTTTGCCTTCCTTGTTTTGACCAGGCACCCCTGCCCGGAAGTTTCTTCGAAGTGGAGAGCGGAAAACCCTTTATTATACAGCCATGAAACCGGCGAGAGTTAATTGCGATGGAACCCTCGCATGCGAGCTCTTCACGCCAGGCGCGCGCTCCGGGAGCGCATTCGCCGCGGTGCGCGCTTCATTGAAGAATTGAATGACAGACTCCATCCAATTCGACTCCCGTCCGAATCACGCCGACGCGAACCCTCTAGTTTATAAAGTCGCCCTGCTCGGCTTCGGCACCGTCGGCAGTTCCGTCGCAAGAATTCTCTGCGAGCGCTCGAACATCGGACTGCGCCTCACTCACATCTGCAATCGCAACGTGGTCCGCAAGAAAGTCGACTGGCTTCCCCCCGAAGTCGTATGGACCGAGAGCATCGACGATGTTCTCTCTTCCGGCGCCGACATCGTCGTCGAACTGATCGGCGGCCTGCATCCCACCGAAGACTGGGTTCGCCGCGCGCTTGCCTCCGGCAAATCCGTCGTCACCGCCAACAAGCAACTGATCGCGCACTGCGGCCCGGAGTTAGCGCGCCTGGCCCGCCAGATGAATCAGCAAATCGAGTTCGGCGCCTCCGTCGCCGGCGGCGTCCCCGTAATTTCCGGCCTCCATCAAGGACTCGCCGGAGATGACCTCTTTAAAATCTGCGGAATCTTGAACGGCACCTGCAACTACATCCTCACCCAAATCGAATCGAGCGGCGTTCCCTTCACCACTGCCCTGCGCGAGGCGCAAAAACTGGGTTTCGCCGAAGCCGATCCCACCGAAGATATCGACGGCCTCGACGCCCGAGCCAAACTCGCCATCCTCATTCGCGTAGGATTGCACTGCAATGTCGCCGCCGCCAGCATCGTAGCGCAATCAATTTCTCCCATTGATGCGATCGATTTCGACTACGCGAAGCAACTCGAATGCACCATCCGCCAGATCTCGCGTGCGGAACTCAAAGGCGACACGCTATTCGCGGCGGTTCAGCCCTCGCTCGTGCCTCTGACTTCACCGCTCGCCCGCGTCGAACGCAGCCAGAATCTGGTGATGGCCACCGGCGTTTATGGCGGAGAAACCGTCTTCGGAGGCCACGGCGCCGGCGGACATCCCACGGCAGTCGCGGTCGTTTCTGACATCCTGGCCATCGTTCACGCCCGGCAATCGCGCACTGGCCGCGCGCCTGAAGTCACGGCAAAATCGCAGCCCAGCGAGAAGTCGCCCGCCCTGACCGCCGACTTTGTAACCCGCCACTACTTGCGTTTTCTCGTGAAGGACCGCCCCGGCATCATCGCCGCGCTCGCCACCATCCTCGACAAGTCCGGCATCAACATCGACTCCGTCCTGCAAAAGCCCGGCTGCCAAAAATCTCATCTGCCTTTCTTGATCACGCTGGAAGAATGCCGAACCTCGCTCGTCGTTCAGGCCTTGAAACAAATCAACGCCCTCGATTTCATGGTGCATCCCTGCCTGCACATGCCAATTTTGTAGGAATGTTTCGCGCTTCTTTGTGAATGCTGCAAAAGAAAAGTGCCGAGGACAACCGTTACGCATTCCAGGGATTTATAACCTGAGCGGAAATATCGTTGAAATGGACCGTGTTTCGTGTCGCCAGCGCCGCGCGCTGAGCGAGAGCGATCCCGGCAATCATAGTGTCGCGCAACTCTACCGGACGCCCCTTCTTCCTCCGCAGAGCCATGAGATTCCCCGCCTCATGCGCGGCGGCAAGATCAAAGGCTGCGATCCGTCGGTCGATTTTATCCAGGAAAACGTCCAGAGCCTGGGTTAGGAACAGTCTCCGCTTTCCACGTTCCAAAATCGCAATCCCGAACTGAACTTCCAGTATCGTCACGGAGGTCGTCCACATCGACGTTCGCGGTTGCCGGTCAAGCCACGCCACAACCTTCGCGTCCGGCGCCTCCTGCATCAGCGCCGAAATTACATTCGTATCGAGAATGATCATTTCTCGAAGTCCACAGGCACCACCTCGTGCCCGCGCAATTCCGGAATCTCGGATCGAAGGCCGATTTTCGAGAACAATGCTGAAATCTCCGTGCCCAGTCCTCCGCCCCCGGACGACTCCGCTTTGACCGCATCCCGCAGGATGTCGCGGATCTCTTCCTCCATGCTGCGGCCGTTACGGCGCGCCCGCCGCTGAAGTCGCGTCTTCACCGAGGTCTCCACGTTGCGCACCACAAATTGAGCCATGCCCATTCTCCCCTAGTGTGATACCATGATATCAGATTGGCACAGATTGACCTAGAAACTTCTTGTCGTGCTCGACGGCGTGAAGTGCAGCGTGAAAGAGTATTTCGGCAGCTCGATAATCGCGTCATAATCGGCTGCCAGATGGACAACCGGCGCTTGCTTCGAACCCGAACGTTGCACGATCACTTGCGTGGGGCTGAGCTGGATTCCAAGCCGCGCTGCCTTTACAACCACCGCGTTGCGAAGATTGTCGTCGCTCTGCAAGTCGGTCAAGCCAATCCGCTGCCCCAACAGCGACGCGAGATCATGCAGTTCGTCCTGAAATTCCCAATTCTTCCATTCCGCCACCACAACCTGTTCGCCCGCCATCACCACGAAGGCAACAGCAGCCAGTATAAGAACAAGCTTGACCTTACTCATGAGAAGCTCGATGGGGTTGGCCGTTCGGCCTGAGCGCGTTCCTACCCTTCCACCTGGAAGAACTGCGCCATCTTGCGGAATTTCCCGTATCGCGTATCCAGCAGATCCTTCACGCACAAACTCTTGATCTCCGACAAATGCTTCTGCAGCGCGGCATCCAGCAATTCCGCGGCCCGCGCGTGATCGGTGTGCGCCGCGCCCGGTGGCTCCGGAATAATGTCGTCGATACATCCCAGTTCGCTCATGTCCTTCGCCGTAATCTTCATCGCCTCCGCGGCCAGCTCTTTCTTGCTCGCATCCCGCCACATGATCGACGCGCACCCCTCCGGCGAAATCACCGAATACACCGAGTTCTCCATCATCAGCACCCGGTCCGCCACCGCGATCGCCAGCGCGCCGCCGCTTCCGCCCACGCCAATCACCGTCGCAATAATTGGCACTTCCAGCCGCGACATCTCCAGCAGGTTCCGCGCAATCGCCTCGCCCTGCCCGCGCTCCTCCGCATGCAATCCCGGATACGCGCCGTCCGTATCTACAAACGTAAGAATCGGCCGCCCAAATTTCTCCGCGATCTTCATCACCCGCATCGCCTTGCGATACCCCTCCGGATGCGGCATGCCAAAATTCCGGTACACCCGCTGCTTCGCGTCCCGCGCCTTCTGCTGTCCCACCACCACCACTTCTTGCCCGTGGAAGCGCGCCATTCCGCACACAATCGCCGGATCGTCCCGAAATCCGCGGTCCCCGTGAATCTCGCTCCAGTCCGTAAAAATGCGCTCCACGTAATCCAGCGTGTACGGCCGCTGCGGATGCCTCGCCAGGTTCGTCCGCTCCCACGCATTCAAGTGCGACGAAACTTCCCGCCGAAGATCGCTCACTCGATCGTGCAACTGCTGGATCTGCCGCCGCGTCTCGCCGCTCTGTCCTTCCAGCGACTGCAACTTTGCGATCTGTTCTTCAATCTTGTCGAGTTCCTGTTGCGCCTTAATTCCAGAATCCATCGTGAGAACTTTTCCGTTTCCGCGAGTACTGTGCGTTTCCACCACCGACAGAAGAAATTCCGCGCCGGCAATTGCCGGGTGCGCTTCGCCGGCCGTCGATGCTTCTGCCTTCTTCTTTTTTTCCGCTCGCCGCATTGGTTTCCGCTACCCGCATCAGCCCTGTCAATAGACTTCGAATATTACCCAATCACGCGCACACTGCCCCGGCCGCACAGTTCCTCCACTCGATTCAGAAAATTGCGATCTGGCATCACATTATAGCCTTCGGCCTCCATCACCACCATGAAGTCGCCGTCCCGTTCAAGGTCGAACAACACCTTCGCCTCGCCTTTGCGCTCGTTGAACAGAATGTGCAGCGCATCCACCGTACCCTCGCTCGCCCTGCCCAGCGGAATCCGTATGCGCAGCGCCTTCGGCAGCGGCACTTCCGCATCATCCAGCGCAATTATCTCGTTCGCTGTTACCTTCGGGCTCGCCCCTTCTTCCATGCGCACGCCCCCGCGCACCAGCACCGGAACATCCAGCTTCACTTTCTCCGCCAGCTTTTTATACGCCTCGGGGAATACCAGCAGCTCCAGCTTGCCATGCATGTCTTCCAGCGACGCCTGCGCCCACAACTCGCCGCTGCGCTTCGACTTCGCCACCCGCACGCCGGATATCAATCCCGCAGTGGTAATATTCTCGTCCTTCGCCGTCCCCTTTTTCATCGCGCAAATATCTTCCGTCGAAAGCGCATTCAAATCGATCAGCTTCTCTTTATATTTCTCCAGCGGATGCCCGGTGATGTAAAAGCCCAGAATTTCCTTCTCCGCCGCCAGCCGCGTCTGCTCATCCCAGTCCGGCACGTCTGGCAGCGCATCGATCGCCGCGTCGCTCGTCTCGTCCGCAAACACTCCAAATAGCCCGTGCTGCCCTGATTCCGCATCGCGTTGCGTTTTCTGCGCCCGCTCAATTGCCTTATCCAGCGCCTGCATCACTTGCGCACGCCGCCCAAACGTGTCCATCGCCCCGCTCTTAATCAGCGACTCCAGCACCCGCTTGTTCAGTAGCCGCAGGTCCACCTCTTCGCAAAATTCGTACAGCGACCGGAAGCTCCGCCCCAGCTTTTTCCGCGCCGCCACAATCGACTCGATCGCATTTCCACCCACGTTCTTCACTGCCGCCAGCCCAAATCGAATCGCCTGCTCGTGCGGCGTAAAATTCGCGTCGCTGATGTTGATATCCGGCGGCTCCACCGCTATCCCCATCTCCCGGCATTCATTGATGTACTTCACCACGCTGTCCGTATCGCCCGTGATCGAAGTCAGCAGCGCCGCCATAAATTCCAGCGGATAATGCGTCTTCAAATACGCCGTGTGATACGCCAGCAGCGCGTATGCCGCCGAGTGCGACTTATTAAATCCATACCCCGCAAACTGCGCCATCAGATCGAAAATCTTCTCAATCTTCTTCGGCGGATACCCGTTCCCGGTCGCCCCCTGCACAAATCGTTCCCGCTGCGCCGCCATCTCCTCGGCCTTCTTCTTCCCCATCGCGCGCCGCAGCAAATCCGCGTCGCCCAGCGAATATCCCGCCAGCCGGTTCGCCACCTGCATCACCTGCTCCTGATACACGATGACGCCCAGCGTCTCCTGCAAAATTTCCTTCAGCTCCGGCAACTCGTATTCGATCTTCCGCCGCCCATGTTTGCGCTCGATAAAATCGTCAATCATTCCGCCCTGAATCGGTCCCGGCCGGTACAGCGCATTCAGCGCCGTCAGGTCTTCAATCGAATTCGGCTGATACCGCCGCAGCACATCTCGCATCCCGTGCGATTCGAACTGGAACACGCCCGACGTCAATCCGCGATGAAATACCTTCCGATACGTCTCTTCATCTTCCAGCGGTATCTCATCCAGCACCACCTGCTTGCCTTCTTGCGCCAGCAGCTTCAGCGTGTCGTCCAGAATCGTCAGCGTCGTCAGCCCGAGAAAATCCATCTTCAGGAGGCCCATCTTCTCGATCGCCACCATGTCGAACGCGGTCACAATTTCGTCGTTCTTCGTCTTGTGCAGCGGCACCAGTTCGATCAGTGGCCGCGGCGAAATCACCACCCCCGCCGCATGCACGCCCGAATTCCGAACCAGCCCTTCGAGCTTCCGCGCCGTGTCCATCAACTGCCGCACCTGCCCGTCCTTCTCGTACGCCTCCCGCAGCGCCACCGACTCTTTCAGCGCATCGTCCAGCTTGATGTTCAGCGTCGTCGGCACCATCTTCGCGATCCGGTCCACGTCGGCGTACGGCATGTCCATGGCGCGTCCCACATCTTTGATCGCCGCCTTCGCTGCCATCGTCCCAAACGTGATGATCTGCGCCACATTGTCGCGCCCGTATTTCTGCGTCACGTACTCGATCACTTCCCCGCGCCGGTTCATGCAGAAATCGATGTCGATATCCGGCATCGAAATCCGCTCCGGATTCAAAAACCGCTCAAACAGCAACTCATGCTGAAGCGGATCGATGTTCGTAATTCCCAGGGAATACGCCACCAGCGCGCCCGCCGCCGAGCCGCGCCCCGGTCCCACCGGAATCCCCTTCTCCCGCGCATGCCGGATGAAGTCCCACACGATCAGAAAATATCCCGCAAACTTCATCTGCTGAATAATCGCAATCTCGCGCGACAATCTCTGCTCATAGTCCGCCAGCGAATGCTTCAACCGCCCCTGCTCCAACAGCCGCCGCAGGCTCTCCATCCGCCGCGCAAATCCCTGCCGCGTAATGTGCTCGAAATAACTGTCCGCCGTGAATCCCTCCGGTACATCGAAGTGCGGAAACGGCGTCGGGACTTTTTCCAGCCGCAGATTGCAGCGCTCGGCAATCGCCATCGTGCGCGACAATACATCCGGCGCGTCCTTGAACACGCGCAGCATCTCGTCGCCGTTCTTCACAAAAAACTGGTTGCCCTCAAACTTCATCCGGTTCGTGTCCAGAATCGACTTCCCCATCTGGATGCACAGCATCACGTCCTGCGCGTGCGCGTCGTCCTCGCAAAGGTAGTGGCTGTCGTTAGTCGCCACCAGCGGTATGCCCAGGTCCTTCTCCAGTTGAAACAATCCCGCATGGATGCGGTGTTCCATCTCCAGGCCCTGGTCCTGAATCTCCAGAAAAAAATTCTCCCGCCCAAACAGATCGCTATAAAACGCCGCCGCCGCCCGCGCCGCCTCGTACTTCCCTTCCGTCAGCCGCTCCGCCACCTCGCCCTTCAGGCATCCCGAAAGCCCGATCAATCCGCGCGAGTGCTCCGCCAGAAATTTCTTGCTCACCCGCGGCTTGTAATAAAACCCGTGCAGCGAGGCCTCCGACGTAATCTTCACCAGGTTCCGGTAGCCTTCCTCGTTCTCGGCCAGCACCAGCAAATGGTTGTAAGTGTCGCCCTCCGGCGGCGTCCGCCGGATATCGTGATCATCTTTCTTGCAGATGTACAGCTCGCAGCCCACAATCGGCTTCACGCCTGCCTTTTGTGCCGCGTTCACAAAATGCACCGCGCCAAAAATGTTCCCGTGATCGGTCATCGCCACGGCCGGCATGCCGAGCTCTTTTACGCGCTCCACCAATTTTTCAACGTCGCAAGCGCCGTCGAGCATCGAATAATCGCTATGCAAATGTAGGTGTACGAATTCAGACATGATTAGTTGTCATCCTGAGCAAGCGTTTTTTGCGCAGCGAAGGATCTGGGCGAGCCGCGCGATGCGTCGCGTTCCTGGCGACGCAGAAATCGCGCGTCTGGCTCGCTTCCTTCAAACGTGCGCTCATTTTACTGGTGAATGCAGAAAGGAAAACTGCCAAGTTATCCACAAACGTGGAAAATGCGGCTGCAACCGGGGCTCGCCTACTGCCCCTCGCCCGACTCCGGCAAACGGAAATCAACTCCCCGATCCTCGTTCGCCTTGATGGTGGCTGGAACATCGAGTATGGCAAGCGGAACTTTTTCGATCCGCTGCGGCGTGAAAATCCAAAGCATCTCGTCGACAATCGCGTAATTCTTCACTTCCCGCTGGTGCTGATCCCGAAACACGATCACCGTGGCTGGATCGTTCTCCGCCTGCTGGCTAGCCGCTGGCGCCTGCCGGGGCCGCGGCATCGGCCGCGCATACGCATCCTCGTCCTGCTCGCGCAACGCCTGCTGCTCCTCCAGATTTTCCTGGTTCATCTCGTTCGCTTCCGCCCGTTGCTGCGCCTCACTCTCGGAAGGATACGTATCCCACCACCAGTACGGATCGATCCCGGCATAACCATAATAAGGATAGCCATAGTTCGAATAGCCGTACGGATAGCCGTACCGATACCCGTAGCCGAAACGGTTTCTGACTCCGTAAGTCCGAATGCGCACGCCGCCACTGTGCCCGTAAGTCCGCGACCCTGGCCGCGATCCCGCCCCGTAGTGCCCGCCGCTATATCCCGCGCCCGGCCCCACAAATCCCGCGTGCCCGCCAAAACTCCCGCCCGAACTGACGTGTCCGCCAAAACTCGCGTGCCCACCGCCCACGCTGCCATGGCTTCCGCCCGACGAATGCCCGCTGCTCCTCTGCGCGCACACCGGCACAATCGCAATAATCAGGAGGAACGCCGCGAGGGTGAGAAGGCGACGCATAGCAATATTCTATATCCGATTGGATGCCGCCAAACGCCAAAATGAAGCGCCCAATCGCCAAACGCAGACTTTTTTGATCTTGAAGTTGCTCGTGTGGGGCGGACACTCTTGTCCGCCGCCGTTGGTGTTGTTCTTGGTGTTCTCTCCCCGTCCGCCAATCCCGCGGGCCCTCTACCGCTTGCCCTTCTTCCCAGCCGGTTTTCCCGCCTTACCCTTTGCAACCGCTTTAGGCTTCGCCGTCACCTTTGCCGCAGGCTTCACTACCTTCTTCGCCACAGGCTTTGCCGCTTTGTTCTCCTGCGCCTTGTCAGCCTGAACCGGCTTACCAGATTTCGCAACGTCCTTCGCAGCAGGTGCAGCCGCCGCCTTCGCAACCACCCCCTTCCCCGCACTAGCCTCAATCGCCTTAACCGCCGGCTTCGCCGCCGCAGCCGCTTCCACCGGCGCTTCCTTTCCTTTGCCTTTCTTTCCCTTGCCCGCAACCGGCGCAGCCGCAGGCAAAGCCGCTGCCGCAGCCTTCGCTCCCCGCCCACGCTTAGTCGGAGCCGGCGGTGGCGGTGGTGGCGGCGGTGCCAGCGGCTTCAAAAATTTCAGCGTCTCCGTCCGCGACCGCAGCTTCCCATCCAGCAGCAGCATGAACACATCGTTGGCAATTTTCGGATACTCCGCCATCTGCGGCGTGATCCGCAACTCTGTCATCTCCGGCAACGGAATCTTCTGCTGCACCTGCCGCCACTTGGTGAAAAAGTTTTTGATCTTCTGCGTCACCGCCTGCTGCCGCGCCGTCACCGCCAGAAACAGCACCATCTCCGGCCGCGCCGACGAGAGCAACTGCCACGTTCGTGACGGCGTCGCCGCTTCCTTCCCCATCAGCCGCTTCGCCAAATCCCGCGCGTCATCTTCCAGATCCTTCCACGCCGTCACCAGGTCCTTGCGCGGAATCGCCCGCCGCAAGTCCGCCACATCTTTCTCGCCCAGTCGCCCCGTCAAAAAGTACAGCACCGCCGGCGCCACATCCGGCGCATATCCCAACTCGTTCATCTGCTGCCGCGTCTTGGTCAGCGCGCTCAGTCCTGCCGCGTCCACCTTCGCCGTGCTCCACCGCGGATTCAATACCTTCAGCCAGCCTTCTTTCTCATACGCCTTCAGCACTCCCAGCGCGTCATCCTCATAGGCCAGTTGCTCAATCTCATCCCCGATACGGCTGCTCCGGATGTGATCGATATATCCGTTTTCTTTCCCGGACTCATACCGCGCCTGCGTCCGCTCTTCCAGCGGCCAGTGAAAACGCGTCGTAAACCGCGTTGCCCGGATCATCCGCGACGGGTCTTCCAAAAACGCATAATTGTGCAGCACGCGAATCAGCTTCGCTTCAATGTCCGCCGCGCCGTTGAACGGATCCATCAGCAGCCCGCGCGATCCCTCATTCAGTGACAGCGCCATCGCGTTCACCGTGAAGTCGCGTCGCCGCAGATCCTCAATGATGGTTGCGGGTGCGATCACCGGCGGCTTGCCGGTTTTTTCGTAGCGTTCCGAGCGCGCCATCCCAATCTCGGCTCGCACCCCGCCCGGAAACGTCAAGAGTAGTGACCGCGTCTCGTCATCGGCGTCGCTCACCAACGCTCCGCCACGCTCCAAGTCCTTCTGCAACTTCAGCGCGTTCCCCTGCACCGTGAAGTCCAGATCGCGGATCGTGAAGCCCGTGATGATGTCGCGCACCGCGCCGCCGGTAAGATAGACGTTCATTCCGGCCGCTTTCGCAGCATCGATCACCGCTGAGACTGCCTTTTGCTGATCCGGCGAGAGCCGGGTTTCTAACGTGTAGATGTAATCGGCCATGCCGTCCTAATCGTCTTGCCGGGGCTGGTTTCGGGATTTATTCACAGCTTTTCCACAGGCAAACGTGCCTCTTCCCCGTGCTTTCCCATACGCAGAATCTAACTTACTCTAACCATTAGACTTATACAGCAACATCCGCAATTCGGCAAGCTACAGAAAATAACACAACGTTTACCGTTTGGCTACTGCTAACGCACTATCTATCGGATTGCTTCCGAAAATGCGAGAATCCAAGCTGGAGTTTCGGCCCGGAGTTCTAGGCCGGAGTTTCGGTGGGTGCCCTATACATTCGCGCTTTTTTGCGAATGTGTGGGTGCCGTGTGAATCCTGTTCCAACGCGCCTTCGCTCATGTCCTCGACTCACAAAAAAGTAATCGTGCGCAAGCACGATCGCGACTCCATCAACGGTCACGTTGCCCCCGCCAACTTTGTCATCGACGGCAAACTCGAACTCCTCAGCACCACCGGCAACGTCGTCGCCATCGACCTCCGCGATATCAAGGCCGTCTATTTCGTCCGCGAATTCTCCGACGCCGACCCCCTCGTCCGCAAAACCTTCACCACCCGCCCCCGCACCGAGGGCCTCTGGGTGCGCTTAAAATTCAAGGACAGCGAAATCATCGAAGGCATTCTCCCCAACGACCTCACCCAGAATCCCCCCGAAGGTTTCCTCCTCAATCCACCCGACCTCCGCTCCAACACCCAGCGCATCTTCGTCCCTCGCTCCGCCCTGTCGTCGGTAGTCGTCTTAGCCGTAGTAGGAGCAGCCCGCCGCCGCAAAGGCGTCCCACCCGACACCCGCCAAGTCACCCTGTTCGAACAGTAGATTCTTTTGCAAGGACAGCCACCCCCTGCAGCCCGCGTGGGGACAGCCGCCCCCGGCTGTCCAGCCGAGCAAAGCTCGGCAGCTTCGGAATCATCGTTGATTGTGTCCCCAGGATTGCGCCCCATCTCCGCCTGCGCCGTTCCCTCCGGGCACGCGCGCTCTCAGCCAAATGTAGGTCGGAAAGGAATACGTCCCAAAAAAGACGAAACAAAAGCGCAAGCTTGTGCTAGCGCCTGCTTTTGCCAACTGGTGAAGCTTACTCTATGCCTTCATCAAGCTTGTCTTGCGTGTTCACGGTCACGTAGATAAACTCCAAACAAATGTGCTGCCTCCGACTTTTAACGCGAATCGTTCTTCTATGTTTGGTTGGTTCCGCCTTCGCCCAGCAGGAGAAACCAACCGCTGCTCAGGACTCGCAGCCATTCTTGAAACAGTGCGGCGACACCAACCCTCCGCCATGCGCCGGCAAAGCGCCCTCCGTTAAGCGCGCACCGTCCCCCGAGTGTTCGCATGAAGCAGAGAAGGCAAAGATCAATGGAACAGTAGTCCTGACAGTTGTAGTCGGCACCGATGGTCTCACTCACGATATCTCCGTTGTTAGGTCCGTCGGCTACGGACTAGACGAGCAGGCTATTGAGGCCGTGAAGAAGTGGAAGTTCAAGCCGGGCAGAGCTTTGGGCGAACCGGCTCCGGTTCAGATTCGTATCGAAGTGGCGTTCCGCTGTCCTTCCGATAACCGGGATTTCTAGTCATCCTCGTCGCAACGCGAATCGTTGTTGTCGCAAAATCCCATTTTCACTCAAAACCCGCACCACTCCCGAGCAGGCAGGAACTCACGCACTCCGCGCCCCCAACCCGAAATCTGACCTCACCTCCTCCGAACTTCCTTGCATTTACAATCACCTTTCGCCAGAAAGGTGTAATGCCATGAAGATCTCGCAAATCGCCGAAGCCCTCGGCGCAAAGATCGAAAACGCCTCCCCCGACGCCGACATCTCCGGCGTCGCCGGCATCGAGCACGCCGTCCCCGGCCAGCTCACCTTCGTCAGCAATCCCAAGTACGCCCACGCCGCCAAAACCACCTGCGCCTCCGCCGTCATCGTCGACGAAAATTTCCCCGCCATCTCCACCGGCATGCTGCGCACAAAAAATCCCTACCTCGCCTGGGCCCGCGCCATCGAGCTTTTCTATCAGCCCCCGCAATACGCTCCCGGAATCCATCCCACCGCCGTAGTCCATCCCAGCGCCACGCTCGGCCCCGGCGCTCACCTCGGCCCCTACGTCACCATCGACGCCGACGCCCGCATTGGCAACCACGCCGTTCTCCTCGCTCACGTCGCCATCTATCGCGGAGCCCAAATCGGCCACAACTTCTTCGCCCACACCCACGCCGTAGTCCGCGAGTTCTGCCAAATCGGCGACAACGTGATCCTACAAAACGGCGCAATCGTAGGCTCCGACGGCTTCGGCTTCGCCAAAACCACCGCAGAGGATAAAGCTGAAGCGGATAAAACTGAGGGAGGTAAAACTGAGGGGGACAAAACTGAGGGCGATAAAACCGAGAAGCCGCGCTGGCACAAAATCCTACAGTCCGGCAACGTAATCATCGCCAGCGACGTCGAGATCCAGGCCAACTCCTGCATCGACCGCGCCGCCGTCGGCCACACTACAATTTCCCGCGGCGCAAAAATCGACAACTTAGTCCAGGTAGGCCACGCCTCCACCGTCGGTGAGGACACCTTACTCTGCGCCCAGGTCGGCCTCGCCGGTTCCACCGAAGTTGGCAACAACGTGATCCTCGCCGGCCAGGTCGGAGTAGCCGGCCACTGCAAAATCGGAGACAACGCCATAGCCACCGCCCAATCCGGCATCCCCAACGACGTAGAACCCGGCAAAACCGTGAGCGGCTATCCCGCCATCGACAACAAACTGTGGCTCCGCTGCTCCGCCGTCTTCAACAAACTCCCCGACTTAGCCAAGGCAATAAGAAAGTTGTCCGACCAAAACCAGCAGAATCATAAGTAAGTCGAGGACCTTGATCTCGCCGTCACCATCCTCCCACTGGGGTGCCCCGTCCTTGTCGCGTTCTGTGCGACAGAGCCTGCCCTGAGCGGAGCCGAAGGGGCGGGGATTCTGACTTCCTATCCCCATCACAACTCCCAATGGCGCCCCCCATCCTTCGCGCACTTTGCGAAGGGTGGGCTAGCAGTCCGATTCGCACTATAGGCTTTGCCTTTCCCACCGCGCCTACGCCTTCCTCTCCACTGGCCCCGCGCCGCATCCCATCCCCTGCCGGAATTTCTCCCGCTCCTCCGGCGTCATGCGCTCCCAGCGCTCGCCCATGCGCCGCCGCCGCGACCGGTGCAACCCGCGACCGCTGATCCCGCCAAACAAAATCCGGCACAGCACCAGCATCCCCAGCGCCTGCCAGAAAGTGATCACCCTCCACCCGAAAAGCGGCGGCAGCAGCCAATTCCACAAGTGCATCACAATTTCGCCGCCGGCCGCGATGAACAACAGTATCGCCACGATCGCGAACGGAGCAATCATCATCATCTTCATCCACTTCGGTCTCATATTCATTTCCTCGCGTTTCCTAAACTCGCAATCTCAACCCTTCCTGAATTCCTCGTAAATTGTCTGCAACCGTTCCCGCAAATGCAGCACCGCATAACGCTTCCGCGCCAGGAGCGTATTCACGCTCACTCCCGTTTCCGCCGCCATCTCTTTAAACGACCGCCCTTCAATCTCGTGTCCAACAAACACCGCGCGCTGTTCCTCCGGCAATTCCTCGAGCGCAAACTCCAGTTCCTCCAGCAGCACGCCGCGCGCATAAAGCGCATCGGGTCCCGCATCCGGAGAAGGCAGCAACTCCTCTACCCGCAACTCTTCCCCATCTCCCGCAACCGCATCCCCAAGTCTCTCCGGCTTCTTCTTCCGGAACAGATCCGTAATCCGGTTCCGCGCCACCCGAAACAGCCATCCCGTCACGTGTTCGATCGGCATCAGCAACCGGTTTGCTTCCACCAACTCGTAGAACACCTCCTGCAAAATGTCTTCCGCATCCAGCGGATCCGCCACCCGCCGCCGGATGAACTTGCGCAGCCGCGACTCGTCCCGCTCCACCGCCTCCGAGATTTTCCGGTCCTGTTCGACGCTCATCCGCTCGCTCATTCGCGCAGCCGCGCGCGCGCCCATCAGCACGTTCGTCCGCTCTAAGCTAGCCGCGTCCTTCATCTACAGATATAGACGAACGATAGGGTGCGAATATTGTAGTCGCGCAGGTTGCAGGCTTTGGATGGCAAACCGTGAGTTCAAGCGGCATTCGTAGTTGGCAGGTCAAAAACGCGTCACGCCGAAACTCGAAGACCAGATGTGATGCAAGGCATAGCCATTTCCCCCGAAAAAGCTCATACTAGGCCCTATAGTAGGAGAACATAAATCATGATCCAGAAACTCGCATGGCTGTTTCTACTCGTCAGCCTGAGCTCAGTCCTGTTGTTCGCCGCGCCGCAAATGGCCAACGACAAGGCATCCGCGGCACAGACCATCACCGGTTGTCTCCAGCAAGGTACCGAGTCCGGAGGGTTTTTCCTCATCAGCACCGAAGGCAAGCATTGGGAGCTTTATCCCAACGCCGACGTGCCCCTCGCCGATCACGTTGGCCACACCGTCACCGTAACCGGCACGGTCGCGCACCGCTCCAAAGCCCAGGAAGTAAAAAGCCAACCTTCAGAAAAGAAAGAAATGGGAGACAGACAACACGCCGATCTGCAAGTCTCTGGCGTAAAGATGGTCAGTACCAGTTGCGCCAAATAAGTTGCGGCAAATAAAAATCGTCGCTCTTTAACATTAGCGGCCGGGGCCGTCGAGTTTGTTCGCAAACTCTTTTCCCCGGCCCTCGGTTTTTCCGCCCACTTCTCAACCGCCGCGCGGTTTTTCGCCCCGTGCGAACTTCGCGCCGTATAATAATCGGTTCTCGTAACAGGAGATTCCATCATGGCCACTCTTACCGAAGTCCCGACTCAATTGAAGACCCGCACCGAATCCGACAGCATGGGCAAGATCGAAGTCCCCGCCAACGTTTACTGGGGAGCGCAGACCGAGCGCTCGCTCCTCCACTTCAACATCGGACGCGACACCATGCCTCCCGAACTCATCCGCGCATTCGGCACCCTGAAAAAGGCGTGCGCGCTCGTCAATCAGGATCTCGGCAAGCTCCCCGCCAACATCGCGAACCTCATCGTGCAGGCCGCCGACGAAGTTATCGCTGGCAAGTTAAATGACCAGTTTCCCCTCCGCATCTGGCAAACCGGCTCAGGCACGCAGACCAACATGAATGTGAATGAGGTCATCTCGAATCGCGCCATCGAAATCGCCGGCGGCGAGATGGGCAGCAAGAAGCCCGTCCATCCCAACGATCACGTCAACATGTCGCAGTCCTCCAACGACACGTTCCCCACGGCGATGCACATTGCCGCCGCCGAGCGCGTGAAGAACGCGCTCATCCCCGCCATCAAAACCGTGCGCGACGCCATCGCGGCCAAGGCCAAAGAATTCGACAACATAGTAAAAATCGGCCGCACACACCTGCAAGACGCCGTCCCTCTAACCATCGGTCAGGAATTCGGCGGCTGGGCCAGCCTCCTCGACCGCGACATCCATCGCCTAGAGCAGGCCCTCGAAGGCCTCTACGACCTGGCCATCGGCGGCACCGCCGTCGGCACCGGCCTGAACACGCATCCCGAATTTGCCGAGCGCGCCGCCAGGAAAATCGCGGAACTCACGTCACTTCCCTTCCGCTCGCACCCCAACAAGTTTGCCGCACTTTCCGCGCACGACGAACTCGTGTTCGCCCAGGGCGCGATGGAAACTCTCGCCGCCTCGCTCATGAAAATTTCCAACGACATTCGCTGGCTCGCGTCCGGCCCCCGCTGCGGCCTCGGCGAGCTGTCCATTCCTGAGAACGAGCCCGGCTCCTCCATCATGCCCGGCAAGGTCAATCCCACGCAGTGCGAGGCCATGACCATGGTCTGCGTGCAGGTTCACGGCGCGACCGCCGCCGTCGGATTCGCCGGCTCGCAGGGCAACTTCGAGCTCAACGTGTACAAGCCGGTCATCATTTATAACTTCCTGCACTCGGTCACGCTCGTCACCGACGCCTGCCACGGCTATGTCGAATACATGATCAAGGGCATTGAAGTGGATCGCGCTAAGGTCGACCGGTATGTGAAGAATTCGCTGATGCTGGTAACGGCGCTCGCTCCAAAGGTGGGCTATGACAACGCGGCGAAGATCGCGCACACCGCCCACGTCGAGCACTCCAGCCTGCGCGAAGCCGCTGTCAAGCTAGGCCATCTTACTGGCGAAGAGTTTGACGCATTGGTGAAGCCGGAAAAGATGACGCACCCATAAGGATCGGGTCCGAGCGATTTCGCCATCGCACTATTGCAAGTCATTGCAAGTAAAAATGTGCGACTCGGACACTCTGTCCGCGGATCTGCGGCGAATAAACCTCTGTGCGCGCCAAATCTCCGAGTGGGATTGAGAACAATCGCCGCGTCGGCGTTGCGATGTCGACCCCTTCACCTTGTGCTCGGGTTACGGTCTGCTCGCTTCCTTATGTTTTGAAGAAAACACGGCATCGTCAGTTGACGGTCAGCGGAGCCGAGACGCTTCCGATCTTGCCGGAGACGTCGTCGCGGACCACGAATCTTACTAAGTAGTCGCCGGGCGGAAGTTCGATTTCGTTCTTGAGGCCCAGGCCCTCGCTTTGGAACTTGGCAACGCGATCGCTGGGGATGTTGCCCTTGATGGTTTTGGTGAGGCTGCTCGCCTGCTTGCTGTCTTTGGCGCCGTAGACGGTCGCGATGTAGTCGAAGTTGAGCAGGTTTTCGGTGCCGAGCGTGAGGGCCTTCGAGGGCAGTTGAAGACCGAACTGGATCTTCTTCTTCGCGCCATCGGGAGCTGTGCCGAGCCAGCGAACCGTCACGGGCAGGCCAGTGCTGTCGAAGGGAGAGATGGCGGCAAAGTCGAGATCGCTCTTGCGGGCGATGTCGGGATTGACGGTGGCGTTGGTCACTAAGAATCCGGTGCGGGCGCGGACTTCGGCTTCTTTGTCTTTCTCTTTGTCGCGCAGTTTGACCTTTAATGGCCGCCAGCCGGGATGAGTATTTTTGGTGTCGAGGTAGTAACCGACAAGATAATAAGAGGAGCAGTCGTCGACGGCGCGCTTGAATAAGCCGGCAATATCGTTGTTATTGTAGAACGCTTTGCCGCCGGTCATCGCGGCAAAGTCACGCAGGGAATCGGTGGTGGAGGTGTTGAGCCAACTGCGGCCGGAGGCTTGGCGCATGGCGTCATTGGCGCGAGATACCCCGCTCGTGGGCATGTTGCGGCGGGCGGGCTCGGCTTCGAGCGAGGTGTTCACGAGGCCGCGGACGTCGACGGGATAAACGGAAATGCTCGACTCATTGAGCACGGCCATGGTGCGCTCATAAAGGTTGGAGAGGTATCCGCCGGGAACGGTGGAAGCGGAGTCGAGATAGAAGGGCATGCCGCCGGTGGCCCAGACGATGGATTTCTTGCCGGGAATGCCTTCCATGGACCAGGCGATGCCGAGAAAGGCGTTCATCGTGGTCTCGATGGCCGCGTCCTGTTGGAAGGTGGCGACGGAGGCGTCGGCGCCATTCTCAAAGTTTTCCAGCATGCTGAGTGTGTTGCCGCCCCCGGCGGCGAATGCGAACGGGTCTAAGACCGGCCTATCTCCGCTGACCGCGGCGGCCTGCGCATCGACGCTCAGGCCCGTCGTGGCGGGAAGTTCGCTGGTCACTTTGTTGAGAGCCTCGATGAGTTCTTTGGAGTCGCCAGTGAGGCCGTGAATGACCTTGAGGCCGCTGGAAGTGATCACCACTAACCCGAAGACCTGGCTGGAGTCGAGATTCTTGGCGAGAAATTTCAGCAGCTCTTTGCGGCCATAGGTCTGGTCGAGCAGTGGGGTGTTGACGGTATCAAGGGCGACGATCATGGTGGACCGTGGTGGCTCTCCGGTGGCGGCGGTGAGGTTGTGGAACTCGCCGGTAGCGGATTTAATGGGGGCGACGAGCGGAGTCGTGTTAGTGACGACCTCTTCGAAGGTGGTGAGCTTCTGCTCTTTGCCGCTCTCCCAGATTTGAAAATCTTCTTTCTTCAAATTCGGAATGTGCTTGCCGGATTTGTCGACGACGACCACGGGAAACTGGACTAGGACGACTTCGCTTTTGAATTCGACGCGGGCCTCGTCCTCGGCGCGCGTGGCGGTCGAGGCGGGTACAAAGTCGGGCTCGGGGGCATTGTTGACGGCGGAACCCGTGGAGCCATGCGCCACGGGAGTGGAGCCGCTCGTGCCGCGGCCGCCGCCACCACCGCCGTGCTGGGCGAATGCACATATAGGAGCACAGATGAGGAGCGTCGAAACGAGGGCGCACAGGCTGAATCTGGACATAAAAGCCTCCAAAGTAATTGTAGTCTCGCGGCGGGCGATGGCAAGAGCTAAAAGGCTCGGTCGCGGTAGTGGCTGAAGTCTGGTGACCTTAGCCACTACGCGGAGAGGGGAGTAAGTTGCTATAAGTCGAGTTAGCCGAGCTTTTCGAAAAACAGACAGATGGTTTCGATGCCACGATGGAAGTTCGGAATGTGAAACTTTTCATTCGGGGCATGCAGGTTGTCGTCGGGGAGGCCGAAGCCCATCATGACGGATGGAATCTTCAGCACGTCCTGAAAGTCGGTGACGATGGGAATGGAGCCGCCGGAGCGAATGAAGACGGTGTCTTTTTTGAACGTATCGTGCAGCGCTTCAGTGGCGGCGCGGATGAAATGATTGTCCGTGCCGACGACGCAAGCGGGGCCTTTGCTCCAGACTTTTATTTTGGTTTCAATGCCCTTGGGCGTGAGCTTTTTTACATAGGCCGTGAAGCGCTTGAGGATGTCGTCGGGATCCTGATTGGGGACCATGCGCATGGAAACTTTTGCCGCGGCCTTGGCGGGAATCACGGTTTTAGCGCCGGGAGCGGTGAAGCCTCCGGGCATGCCGTGGACTTCCAGCGTGGGGCGCGCCCAGGTGCGATAGAGGACGGAGAAGCCGGGTTCGCCGGTGAGGACTTTGGAGCCGACTTCGGTTTTGCGATAGTGCTCTTCATTAAAGGGCAGGCGCTTCCAGGCTTTCAGCTCGTCTTTGCTGGGCGCTTTGACCTTGCTGTAGAAGCCGGGGATGAGGACTTTGCCCTTGGCGTCTTTGAGCTTGCCGATGATTTCGATGAGCGCGAATAAGGGATTGGGAGCAGCGCCGCCGTAGACGCCGGAGTGGAGGTCGGTCTTGGCGCCGAAGGCTTCGATCTCGGTGTAAACGAGACCGCGCAGCCCGACGCAGAGAGTGGGAAGATTGGGCGCGAAAAGTTCCGTGTCGCAGACCAGGGCAAAGTCGGCTTTCAGCTTGGCTTTTTGCTTGCCGACATATTCGGCGATGGATTCGCCGCCCACTTCTTCCTCACCTTCAAAAATGATTTTGACGTTGATCGGCAGCTTGCCGTCGTGCGCGTGAAAGAGCGACTCGAGGGCTTTCACTTCCATCCAGAGCTGGCCTTTATCGTCGACCGCGCCGCGGGCGTAGATGTTGTTGTTGCGCTCGGGCGGCAACGTCCAACCTTGCATCGAAGCTTGTGCTTCGTCGCCCTTTACGGAGTACGCATCTTTATCAACGAACGGCGGCGATTTCCACTCATTCAGCGGGTCGGGCGGCTGGACGTCATAGTGCGCATACATCAGGACGGTGGGCTTGCCGGGGGCGTGGAGCCAATCGGCATAAAGAAGAGGATGTCCCTTGGTGGGGATCACTTCGACATTGTTCATGCCGATGCGCCGCAGTTCGTCGGCGACAAAATCGGCGGCCTTCTGCACATCCGATTTGTGCTCGTCAAGCGTGCTGATGCTGGGAATGCGGAGGAGGTTCTTCAACTCATCGACAAAGCGGGACTGATTGGAACGCGCAAAATCTACTGCCGGTGAAGCCATAAGTTTGCCTTTCTGGCGCTCGAAGACGTGGATTGATTCAGAAGAGCGCCGAAAACGTTTCAGTATATACCTCAAGGCGCGGGCGGGCGCGGAGGCACGCGCGGTTACGAGCCAGTTTCCAAGCCCGCGTAAGCAGACAGACCTTCGTTATCGTTTTCGCTCACATCCCGCGGGATCGGATTGACACATCAACCAGCAAGACTCTTGCAGGGTTAATTTCCGAACAGCGGCCGGAAATAGCGACGCCGAACTGCGGTCAAAGCTGGGGCTGCCGTTCCAGTTCGGCGTGGTTCTGTGCCGCCAAGCTACTCACTCGGCGGTCTTTTCCACCACCTGCTTCACCGGGTTCGATGTGCTGGCTGCGTAGGTCGGGTCGCCAGCGTACACCGCTATGACCGTCGTTGTGCCCGCCTTGAGCTTCGAGGTCGTAAAAGTGGCCGTGCCGCCGGAGAGCGGACCCGTTCCGAGCACCGCCTTGCCCTTCATGAACGAGACCGTTTCCCCATCTGGCGGCGGACCGAAAATGGAAGTGACTGTTGCGGTAAAGGTCACCGGCTGTCCAAGGTGGGATGGATTCGGCGACGAGGTGAGTGTGGTGGCAGGGGTGAGTACGTAGCCGTGAGCGGCGTTGTTCGCGTCCGTGTACGATCCCGTGATAACCGACACGTTGTTGATGGCACCCCCGGAAGTTCCCTGATTCGCGCCAGTGCCTGCGCCCGGGACGTCGTAGGCGATTAGCGTGCCACTGGCAGTGCGCACAAGGCCATGACCCACGTTGCTCGCGTCGTTGTAGCCTCCCGCGATATTCCCCGAATCGTTGATGCCATCGCTACCAGTTCCCTGAAGAGCGCCGGTGCCTGCGTCCGGCGCATCGAAGGTGGTTATCGTGCCGCCGGCGGCGTACACGAAGCCGTGGTATACAAAGTTCTCGTCGATGTACCATCCCGTAACGTCCTCCGCTGTGTTGATGCTGTTAGGGAAGGTTCCCTGACAATAGAGGACATTTCCGAAGAAGATCTGACACGCGCCCGTGCCGGCGCCCGGGGCATCGAATTCGTTAATCGTGCTGCTCGCGGGGCGCACGAAGCCGTGGAAAACTTCGTTGGCATCTTTGTAGAATCCCGCGGCATCCCCCGCCGTGTCGATGACGCGAGCGGAAGTTCCTTGCGATGCGCCGGTGCCAGCGCCCGGAGCGTCGAAGGTGGTCATCATGCCGCTCGCGGAGCGCACGAGGCCGTGAATAACCCAGTTCGCGTCGATGTAGTCACCCGCGACATCTCCCGCCGCGTTGATACCCCAGGCGTGGGTTCCCTGAAATTCGCCGGTGCCAGCGCCTGGAGCATCGAATTCAGTGATGGTGCCATTCGCGGCGCGCACGAAGCCGTGACTCACGTTGTTCTTATCGTAGTAGTAGCCCGCGATGGTCCCGGAGTTGTTGATGCCGACGGGCGTGGTCCCGTTGGGCCCGGCACCCGGGACACTGAAGCTCTTTATCGAGCCGTTGGTAGCGCGCACGAAGCCGTGACTCGCGTAGTTCTTACTATAGTAAAATCCCGTGATGGCCCCTGAGTCATTGATGCTCCAAGGGTAGGTTCCGTTGACTGCCCCCGGAGCGTCGAAGGTGGTGAACGTCTGCGCTTGCACGGACGGGACAGCAACGACTGCCAGCATAAGCAGAGTTGCTAACGTAATGGCTACGCCTGCCGCTCGTCCGCGTGTTCCGAGAGATCGGTTTCGATGTTGCGTGGGGTCATTCATGTCTCCGCTCCTTTATGGAATCGTTCGGTTATGTTTTTCCCGCAAAGTGGTTCGTGCGTGCTGCCACCGGAGGCGAGGTCGTCAGCTCAAGTTATGGGGAAGTGCTTCTTCGCTCGAAAAGAAGCCAATTCTAGCATCCGGAGACATAGCATCTGAAGAAGATTCTCGTATTAGGTCCAGTAGCTGGGTCGCGGATTTGTGGAGACGCAATGGGGAATCTATCCGCCGATTCGCCGTTGTCCGGCACGAAGAACACGTTCTGCTAACTATGAAACCTCTTAGCGTCAAACGCCGCTAAATCGAAGTCCGGGCTCTGTCCCGTGATCAACTGGACCATCACTCTCGCCGTGATTGGGGCGAGTAAGATGCCGTCCCGGAAGTGGCCGGTGGCTACGAAGTAGCCGGGGGTTGAGGTGGGGCCGAGAATGGGCAGCGCGTCGGGCGTGCCGGGGCGGAGGCCGGCCCAGGCTTCAAGGATGCGGGCGTCGGCCAGACCGGGAGCAGCGTGAAGGGCTAACTGGCGCAGCTTTTGGATGGTAGCGGGAACGGTTTGCTTGTCAAAGCCAGCCTCTTCTTGCGTGGCGCCGATGACGAGGCGGCCGTCGCTGCGCGGGATGAGATAGACGTCAGGCGTGCGGATGGTGTGGCGCAGAAATTCTTTTTGCGGCATAACGACCGAGAGCATCTGGCCTTTGACGGGGTGAGTGGGAAACGGGTGCGGCGAGATTTGGCCGGCCCATGCGCCGGCGCAGTTGACGACGATGGGCGCCGCGAATTGAGTTTTGTTGGTGCGGACGCCGGCGGCCCTGCCGCTCGCGATTTCGACAGCGAGAACGTGGTCGCCGGAGGAGAAGTCGATGCCGCGATGTTTGGCCGCGGCAACGGCCGCGGCGATGAGGTCGCGGGGATCGACGCTGCGCTCGGGGAGTAAGAGCGCGGTGAGGTGGGAGAGGTGGTCGGCGGCCAGGCCGGGTTCCAGGTCGCTGAGCGGGCGGGGCAGGGGCTCGCGGGGAAAGCCTGCTTCGGATGCGAAGAGGAGCGTGCCTTCTTGGCGCAGGTCGATTTTTAGGCGCGACTCGTCTTCGAGTTCGTGGACGAATTCGGGATAGAGGCGGGCGCTGGCAGGGGCCAAATCGCGCAGCGGCGGCGGCAGTTCGCGAGGAAAGTCGGCGAGCATTCCCCCAGCGGCCCATGACGCTTCGCGGCCGGGCTCGGACTTATCAATAATAACGATGCGCAGGCCGCGTTTGTCGAGTTCGATGGCGAGCGACAGCCCGATGATGCCGCCGCCGATGACGATGACGTCCCAGGATTTCACGGCTTCATTCTATCGCTCGCGCGGGAATGTGCTCGCGTTTGAGGTGGACGCAACGGCAAGATATTCGATCTGAAAAGAGTGTTGGGACTGCTGGTTACGATGGTCCAACTGCCCAAAACGCGATTGACAGCAATCTGCATCTCACAAACAATAGAACATCGTTCAAGCGACATCGTTTTAACGGGCATCGTTTAACCAACGGAGAAAATACTCATGGCAGAAGACCAGCAAGATAACGTGTATCACGCGGAGGGCGGAAGCAGCGCGGCGAAGTGGGTGGTAGTGGCGCTGGCCGCGATTTTTGTGGCGGCGACAGGTTTTTTTGGCTACGACACGCACACCAAGCTGACCAAGCTGGCCGATGACCAGGCCGCGAGCCAGAAGCAGATCGCGGATTTGACCAAGCGCATGCAATCGGCGGAGGCCGATGCGGAGACGCTGGGCCAGAAGATCGGGATGACGAAGCGTGAGATGTCGGAGCGAGCGGAGGAGTTACAGCGCTCGCAGGCGGCGGCGGCGGCCCGCATCGCCGCGCAGGCTGAGCAGGAGAAAAAGGACATTGGCGCGGTGTCTGGAGAAGTAGGATCCGTGAAGACCGATGTGGGCGGCGTCAAGTCGGATGTGGCCGCGACCAAGGCGACGCTCGACCAGACGATTGCCAAGCTGCAAAGCACGATCGGCGATCTCGGCCAGCAGAGCGGGCTGATCGCCAATACGCGGTCCGATCTGGAGGCGCTCAAGCACAAAGGCGACCGGCAGTACTACGAATTCGCGCTGGTGAAAGGCGCGCAGCCGCAGGCGATTTCCACGGTCAAGCTGCAACTGAAGAAGTCGGATCCGAAGCACGGCAAGTACAGCCTGAACGTGACGGCTGACGATAAGACGATCGAGAAGAAAGATAAGAATCAGAATGAGCCAGTGCAGTTTTATACCGGGCGCGATCACATGCTGTTTGAGCTGGTGGTGTGGACGGTGGACAAGAATAAGATCACGGGCTACCTGAGCACGCCGAAGAACGCGCCGGTTCCGGTCACGGCGACCAAGGAGTAGAACGGCCTTTTATTGTTTGCAGGCACCCATTGCGCGCTAACTCATGATTCCTCCGAACGCTCACACGCTGCTTGAGATCGCACTGCGCACAGGGGCGATCTATCTGCTGGTGCTGATCGGAATTCGGCTGAGCGGTAAGCGCGAGGTCGGGCAGATGACGCCGTTTGACCTGACGCTGCTGCTGCTGATTTCGAACTCGGTGCAGAACGCGATGACCGGGCCGGACACGTCGCTGGCCGGGGGCGCGGTGGCGGCGGTTACGCTGCTGATTATGAATTACCTGGTCGCGGAGGTCTCGGGCGGCAACCGGCGCTTTCGCAAATTCATTCAGGGGCAGCCCAGCCTGCTGGTGCACGACGGCCAGATCATCGAGGCGCACATGGCGAAAGAGCACGTCAGCATGGATGAATTGCAGCGCGCGCTGCGCGAACACGGCGTGGCCACATATAAGGAGGCAGCGCTGGCCGTGCTCGAGGTGGATGGATCGATCAGCGTGCTGAAATATGACGACATCCAGCCGACGGCTACAACGCATTTGAACCGGCGGCGATTCCTGCAGAAGCACTAAGACCGCGCCGCGAACCTAAGGCCGCCGAGGTTCTCCCGAACACTGCGGCGGCCCGTTGCGGGATCGCCCCCTCTAGTTTCCGAGCCCCGCGTCAACTTTGAAGAGCGTACCCATGGGATTCTTTCCCGGCGCTGAACCGCCTGAGATTGCGATGCCGTAGAAACTTCCGTCGGCGCCTTGAATCATGCCGGTGGGCGTGCAACCAGTCGTGGCACAGGTGAAGGCCGCGTCGGCCACGTGCGCGCCGCCGGTGGTGACCGCGAATACCGCTCCCGCACGCGCCGGTTGCGGGCCGCCGTCAGAGGTCAGTCCCCAGAGGTTGCCATCGGAGGCTTGCATCAAGCTCACCACCGTCGAGCCCTCGCCGGACTGAAGCTGATAGAGGAGCGTGACTTTGCCAGCCGTCGTCATGCGGAAGATGTTCGTTGTACCTCCGTATTCAGCAGCGCCATAGAGATTGCCGTCTGTGGCCCGAACCAGGTTGCCGCCCACGAGCTCGAAGGCCTGAAAGCTGGTGAGAATACTGAACTGGCCGGAGGGAGTAAGTCGAAATACTGTACCCTGGCGGTCACACGGAGTGCCGATCTCGCCGGTCCCGTAGAAGTTGCCGTCCGAGCCCTGCAACAGAGTCGAGGCCCAGCCGTTCGTCTCCGAGTTCAGTGTGTAGAAGACGCTCCACGCGCCTTGCGGGGTCATGCGGAAGATCACTCCGCCGCCGAATTCAATGCCATAGAAGTTGCCATCGTTGCCGAGGATGATCGGGCCCTGGATGTCGGTGCACTGCCCGCTACAGAAATTGTGCACGACCTTGAATCCACCCTTCGCGCCACCCGCCGCCTGTTTGTACATCACTCCCTGATTTGTTTTGCCGCCCGATTCGGTGATGCCGTAAAGATTGTGATCGGCGCCCTGGGCAAAGCCGATGACCGGATTCTCGCCTTTGGGGAATTGGCCGGTCTTGTTGGGTTCAAAGGTGTGCACGACCGCGGCTTGCCCGGCAGGGGAAATTTTCCACACCGTGCCACCGGCGTTGGCATTGCCTTGTCCGGCCCACCAGGTGACGCCGTAAAGATTGCCGTCGGAAAGCTGGATGGGCGCGAGCGTCGGGTCCATGCCATAGGGGCACGAGGTGTAATCGGTGTTGCACGTGAACGCGAAAACCTGAGAGATCGTAGGATTCTGGGCCGCTAAGGAAGCTGTGACCAGCGCGAGGCAAGCGATGGAGGTGTAGAGGATCGGTCGCATGAGGGGCACTCCTTTTCGAGTGAATGTCTGGAGATGGGATTACTGAGCCGGCGGCGATGGTAGCAATGCGGCGGTGGGGAATTGTCACGAAGTTGTCAAATTCCTGCAAGATTCGTGACAAGAGATTTGTGACAAACGATTCGTGACCGGAGATTTGCGTCGGAGATGTTTGGCGGAGGGCGGCCGCGGTGGTGGCGGGTGGATTCAGCCACCACCATCGCGCGACAGCAAGGGCTTCGATGCTTACTGAGCTTGCTCCACTTACTTCTTCAACCTGGCCAAGTCGGGGGGCGGACCGACATCCGGCGGCATTTTCGCCGTCAGCGAATTCAGAAACGCGAGAATGTCGTCGCGTTCGTCGAAGCTCAGGAAATCGAGTTCGTGCATTTCCTTGTCCAGGTGCGCATTTGCGTTCCCGCCGCCAATGTAGTGCCCGAGCGCATCCTTGAGCGTGGGAAAGCTGCCATCGTGGAAGTAGGGCGCGCGTTGCGCGATGTTGCGCAGCGTGGGCGTTTTGAAGGCGCCGGTGTCGGCGGCGTTTTTGGTTTGGTCGAAGCGCCCGAGGTCGTTCAGGTTGCCATTAATATCCGCGCCAATGCCGAGGTTGTGAAACTTGTTGTCGGTGAAGAGCGCGTACTTCTCGCCGATGGTATGGCACACGGCGCAATTCCCTTTCTTCGGATCCACGAAAAGCTTGAGGCCGCGCTGGGCCGACTCGGAGAGCGCGGTCTTGTCGTGTCCATAATAAAAGCGGTCGAACGCCGAGTTGCCGCAGAGCACGGTGCGCTCGAATGACGCGATGGACTTCACGACCAGGTCGATGGTGATGCGACCGGTGCCCCACGCCTGCTTGAACTGCGCCACATATTTTGGATCGGCTTGCAGGCGGGCGACGACGGCGTCGTGGGTGGTGGCCATCTCGACCGGATTGGCCATTGGACCTTTCGCCTGCTCTTCCAGGCTGGGGGCGCGCCCATCCCAGAATTGCAGCGTGTTGTAGGCGGAGTTGATGACGGTGGGAGAATGGCGTCCGCCTTTTTTGCCGCCCACCCCGATGGAAAACGAATTGCGATCGGTGAAGCCCACCTCTGGACCATGACAGGAGGCGCAGGAAATTGTGTTATCGGCGGAGAGGATGGGGTCGTAATAGAGCTGACGGCCGAGCGCGATGGTCTCCGCGGTGGGAGGATTGTCGGCCGGAATCGGCACTGCCGGCAATCCAAGAGGCGGTTGGATGGTGATTGGCTTGCCAATGGGCATGATCCCAACCGGTTGACTGGCCGCGATAACCGCGGTGGAGGCGGAATTCCAACGCGCGTGCTCAGCAACCACCAGAGCAATAGCGAAAATGACAAGGGTCAGGCTGGCAACTCGCAGGGTTCTCATGGCGGACTCTCCTTCTATTTGAGCGGATTCTACCGGGCGACCAACCAACGGGCAGTGACGTGTGAACCGTATGGCGGTGATCTATGAATCGCGCGTCCGGCAATTTGTCCCGGCGGCGATGCCACCGCCGCTTCCCCTTACAATGAAGAGATGAGAATTCTTATGTTCACGGGCAAGGGCGGCGTGGGGAAAACCAGTCTGGCGGCCGCCACCGGCGTGAAGCTTGCCGGGCTGGGCTATCGCACGCTGGTCATGAGCATCGATCCGGCGCATAGCCTGGGCGATTCGTTCGACCTTGAGACTGATCTTTTTCACCTGCACACTTCCGATCCGCTGCTGGTCGCCGAGCGGCTGTGGATTCAGGAGCTGAATATTCAGAAAGAAATCAAGCGCCATTGGCAGGAGATTTCTTCCTATGTGACGTCGGTGTTGCGCACGACCGGCATCAGCGGGGTTGAGGCGGAGGAACTCGCGATTCTGCCCGGCATGGAAGAACTGAGCGCGATGATGTACGTAAACCAGTACCGCCGCGAGCAGCGCTACGACGTCATCGTGCTGGACGCCGCGCCCACCGCCGAGTCCATGCGCTTCGTCAGCATGCCCACCACGCTCGACTGGTACATGAAACATATTTTTCCGTTTCAGCGCAGCCTGCTGAAAGCGGTGCGCCCGATTGCCAACCGCGTGGCGCCGTTTGAGTTACCGACCGACAGTTATTTCGTGAACATTCGCAGTCTGTTTGAAAAGCTGGAAGGCGTGGACGAGATCATGGAAGATCCGAACATCACCAGCGTTCGCCTCGTCACCAACCCGGAGAAGATGGTTCTGCGCGAGACCGAACGCGCCTTCGTCTATTTTTCTCTGCACGGCCTTACCGTAGATGGGGTCATCGTCAATCGCCTGCTCCCGACCGAGGTCAGCGACACCTGGTTTAACGAGTGGCACAACTCGCAGGAAAAAATCCTGCGCGAGATCGAAGAATATTTCGCGCCCGTGCCGGTGAAGCGCGTGCCCCTGTTTGCGCACGAGGTGCTGGGCCGCGAGCGACTGGAAGAGCTGGCCGCCGTGCTGTATCCTGCGGGAGAAGACCCCTCGGCGGTGACGCGCACGGAAAGACCGTTCAGCTTCGGCAAGCAGGACGGAGTTTACGAAGTGCAGGTGCAGTTGCCGTTCGCCACCAAGGGTGAGATTAACCTTTTTAAAAAAGGCGACGAACTGGTGATTGAGATTGGCACGCTGCGGCGTCACGTTGGCCTGCCGCGATCCATGGCCGCTTTGCAGCCGGCCAAGGCGCGGCTGGAAAATCGAGTTCTCACGGTGGAAATGAAGGAGGCAGTATGAACGAGCAAACGCAATCGACGCCAACCGGCCATACGCATGAGCATTGCCCCTGCTGCGAGATCGCAGACGCTGTGAGCCACGTTCTTGGAGTGTCGCCTGCGGTCAAGCAGCACCTGGCAAACTCGCGCGTGGAGTTTTTGAAGGCGATCCGCGAGATGATTAATACTCGCATCGAGCATCTCTCGAGTCAGCCGTCGAAGGGGACGCGGGTCGCGGTAGAATAGCGGTCAAGCGCCACGCGGCCAACTCGTCATTCCCTTCCCTCCACCTGTGTTCATAAGAAGAAACTGCCAGCTCATGGCGGCCCTGTTCCGCAACTTAAGTTAAAATATAAGGTTGAGGAATTCCATGCGCAAACGGGTAGCCGCCTCCGCCGCTCTCTTCCTGCTGATCGCTCTAATCTCCGCGCCCAGCCTGCGATCTGACGACGCTGCCATCCCGCACTACAACCCCCACCCGCCCGCCCCAGGCGAAAAACTCCCGCCCATCCTCACCAAAGATCAGCTCTGGGGTCCCAACGCCCAGCACGAATATCAGCTCCACGCCTACGAGCTCGCCGCCAAAATTCCAAAAGTCCTCTACCAGCAGCCTTGCTACTGCTTCTGCGACCGCGGCATGGGCCACAATAGTTTGCACAGTTGCTTTGCCGGCACCCACGGCGCCGAGTGCACCACCTGCCTCAAAGAGCTTTACTACACGTATACCATGTACAAAGAGCACAAATCCGCCAGCCAGATTCGGGCTGGTATCATCAAGGGCGATTGGAAATCGGTGGACCTGGAAAAATCCGCCACCCTCCAATAACGCGCCCCTTGCGCTTTCCCGCCGCTGCGGCGGACATCTTTATCGACACGAGGTTTCGATGACATTGAAGATCGCTCCCAAGAAACAACCGGCTGAGGATCCGCGCCACATCCAGGCCCTTCAGAATTACGAGACGGGTCTCCGCGCCCTCCAGGAGCACAAATTCGAGAAAGCCAAAACCAGCTTGCAAAAGGTCCTCTCCGGGCCCAACAAATCGCTCGTCGATCGCGCCCAGGTCCACATCATCACCTGCGACAAAAATCTCGCGCAGCCCGCTCTCCACTTCAAATCCCCCGAAGAGCATTTCGACTACGCCATGTCCATCATGAACTCCGGCGACTTCGTCACCGCCGGCGAGCATCTCGATAAACTTCTTAAGCAGCAGCCCCAGTCTGACTACGTTCTTTACGGCCTCGCTGCCCTCTATTGCCTCACCGGACACGTTGAGGAATCGCTCAAGACTCTTCACGAGGCCATTCAGATCGGCCCCGCCCTGCGCTTTCAGGCTCGCAACGATTCCGACTTCCAGAATCTCGCCGAAGATCCCCGCTTCACCGAGTTGCTTTATCCCGATCCCGGCCCCGACGAATCCGAAGCGCCCGCCGAATCCCCCAGCCCTTACTGACTTCCCTGAGGCAGTATGGTCCCCCTGCGCACAACTCCATCGCGTCACCCGCACGCCGATGACCTCAGCGTCGTCGCCATCGGCGGCGGCACCGGCCTCTCCACGCTCCTCAAAGGCCTCAAGCGTTTCGTTCTAACTCCCGCTCTCACCGCCGCCGGCCAGACCGCCATCCGCGAGTTAGTCGGCGTAGTTACCGTCAGCGACGATGGCGGCTCCAGCGGCCGTCTCCGCAAAGAGCTCAACATGCTCCCTCCCGGCGACGTCCGCAACTGCATCGTCGCCCTCTCCGAAGACGAGGCTCTCCTCTCCCGCCTCTTTCAGCATCGCTTTCAAAAAGGCTCCGGACTCGAAGGCCACAGCTTCGGCAATCTTTTCCTCGCCGCCCTCACCTCCATCACCGGAGATTTCGCCGAAGCCGTCCGCCTCTCCTCCGAAATCCTACTAACTCGCGGTCACATCTATCCCGCCACTACCTCCAACGTCGAACTCGAAGCCGCATTCGAAGACGGCTCCCGCGTTCGCGGCGAAACCCGCATCACCGCCAGCAAAGGTAAGATCCGCGAGCTCTTCTTAGTCCCGCCCGACGTCGAGCCTCTCCCTCAAACCCTCGAAGCCATCGCCCAGGCCGACCTCATCACCATCGGCCCCGGCTCGCTCTTCACCAGCCTTATCCCCAACTTATTAGTCCACGGCATCGCCGACGCCATCGTCAACTCCAACGCCGTCAAAGTCTACGTCTGCAACCTAATGACGCAAGCCAACGAAAGCCTCGGCCTAACCGCCGCCGATCACATCCGAGCCTTAAACCGCCACGCCCACGCCCAGCTCTTCGACTACGCCCTGATCAACCGCAAGCCCGTCTCCGCCGAAATGAAAGCTAAGTACGCACTGGAAGGCGCCTCCCAAATCGTAATCGACTTAGAAGCCATAGAAGCCATCGGCATCTGCCCCGTCCTAGGGGACTACTTAGATGAAGACAAAGTAGCCCGCCACGCGACTAATCAGGTAGCCACCGACCTAATGTCCCTAATGTCCCAGGTCCCCGACCACCATACCACCCACCGCTAATCTCCTATCCTAAATCCCAACTCCCGAGGGTGCCCCGTCCTTGTCGCGTTTTCTGCGACAGGGCGGGGATTTTGACTCCCTATCCCCACCACGGCCCCCATCCGCTCTCGACAGCAATCCACCCCGTATTCGTGTAGCGCGGACACTCCCGTCCGCGTCCCCCAACCCGGCGCAGCCTAATCCCGAACCCAGTCCCAAAATCTCGCTGCAGGACGCGAGTTCAGCATCCGGACGCTCCCCGTAACCAACTGCATGGAAAGGACTTCCAGGCGCGAACCAAAATCTCTTGCTTCACTGTCTTCGAAGCTCGTTTCGAGAATTTCCCCTTACCGATTGATTCTTAATGGCTTACCGGAGTTTAGTCCGCAAAATCGGCACCCGGTCACCACCTCCTATATCACAAAACACCCCCTTCTCCTGCCATTTAAATAGTAAAAAAACAACGGGCTTAAGTTTACTAGTCAGATAGTAATTTGTGCTCTACTATGACGAGGACAAAGATATCCATCTCGACAATGCCTCTTTGTCCCCGGTTTCCAGCATCCGACCTCGCCGCGAACTAGTAAATCCCCACTCCATCCGCTCCGGTTTGTTTTCCTCTAATATTGAAAATATGGCAAAGCCTGCTCCAAACAAAAAACAGATTCCCCCGCGCATGGCCGTCGCCATCATGGCCGCCGGCAAAGGCACGCGCCTCAAGTCCAGGCACCCGAAGGTCCTCCACGAAGTCGCCGGCAAATCCATCCTCGCCCACGTCATAGCCTCCGCCACCCAGGTCGTCCCCGCGCGCGATGTCTTCGTCATCATCGGACACGAGGCCGACCGCGTCCGCGAAGCCGTCGCTCCTCTCGGCGTAAATTTCGTCCTCCAATCTGAACAGCGCGGCACCGGACACGCCCTCATAGTCGCCCGCGAAGCCCTTTCGCCCTACGATCAAGTGCTCGTTCTCTCCGGCGATGCTCCACTCATCACCACCGCGACCATAAAACAACTAGCCGCATTCCACACCGCCCAAAAAGCCGCGATGACCCTCCTGAGCGCCGATCTCGCGAATCCCTATGGGTATGGCCGGATACTCCGAAAAGGCCCGCGCAGCGCGGAAGTCCGCGCCATCGTCGAAGAAAAGTCCGCCACCCCCGCCCAGAAAAAACTCCGCGAAATCAACTCCGGGTTCTACGTCTTCTCCGTCCCCGCCCTCTACGAGTACATCGCCCAACTCTCCACCAACAATCCACACCACGAGTATTACCTCACCGACATGGCCGCCCTCTTCAACCGCGCCGGGAAAAAAGTTGTCGCCATGAAAACCTCTGACGCCAGCGAGGTCCTCGGCAGCAACACGCGCGCCGAAATCGTCGACCTCGACGCCCGCCTCCGCCTCGCAAAGTGCCACCAGCTAATGTCCGAAGGCGTCACCATCTTCCATCCCGAGTCATGCGTCATCGACAGCGATGTCGAGATCGGCGCCGACACAGTCATCGAGCCCTTCGTCCAACTCCGCGGCAAAACAAAAATCGGAAGCGATTGCCGCATCGCCTCCTTCAGCATCATTAAAGATTCCGAACTCGCCGACGCCGTCACCATTAACGCCCTAACCGTCCTCGACGGCGCACGCGTAGCGACCGGCGCAATCGTCGGTCCCTACTCCCGTCTCCGCCCCGGCAGCGACATCGGAGAGGGTGCCCACGTAGGCAATTTCGTCGAGACCAAAAAGATAAAATTAGGCAAAGGTTCCAAAGCCAACCACTTGACATATCTAGGCGATGCCGAAATCGGCTCCCTCGTCAACGTAGGTGCGGGCACTATCACCTGCAACTACGATGGCGTTAACAAGCACAAGACAGTGATCGAAGATGGAGTCTTCATTGGCAGCGACTCGACGCTGGTCGCGCCGGTGAGCATTGGGCGGGGTGCCTACGTCGCCGCCGCCAGTTGCATCACCGACGACGTGCCGGCCGACGCGCTGGCCTTGGGGCGGGCGCGGCAGACTACCAAGGAAGGTTGGGCCGCGGCCAAGCGCGCCCGCCGCACCTAGCCAGCTCCCCGAACCCGACAATACCTAGTGGGAAACTGCGGCGAACAATGGGGATTTCATCAGGGCCTGGAACTTTTGGTCGTCGGATTTGAAGTGCAGGCCGAGGTTGGAGCCGTCCGAGTCTACGGTGGTGGAATCGAGGGCCACTTTTTCGCTTGGCGTAGCGCTCATCTTCTTATATAGCATTCCGGCTTTGAGCAGCGAGGAGAGAGTGGCGGCGGTCATGGAGTCGGCGGTGACGACGGTGAGGTCGAAATTGACGCCGCTCTGGAAGCTCATGGTGTAGCGCGAGGCTTGAATGCGCTTTTTCACCGTGTCATAGTCGGCCACCTTGGAGGCATCGCCGAGGGCCGAGCGCATCATGGCCTGCGTGCCTTCCTGATCGAGAACGCTCCACACAGGTGCGCCATCGACGGCGGCCATCTGGTCGGACATGGTCGGATTGGAATCGAGCGAGGGTCGCTTGCCGTCATGGGCGTCGAGGGCGCTGTGGAGGGAGGCGTCCTGGCCAAAGGCGAGGGTGTTGTCGTCGAGGAAGGTCATGACAAACCCGTTGCTCATGGGATAGACGCTGGACGTGCCATATTTCTTCGCCATGATTTTCTTGAGCTTCATTTTCTTCAAGACGGCTTTGGCCGAGAATGAGCCCTGGGCCACGCAGACGGTTTGAATGCCCACCTTCGGAGTGCGGAAGGAGATGAAGTTCAACTGATCGACATCGCGCTCGGCATCGATGCCGACGCCTTTCAGCGAGGACTCAAAGCTCTTGAGGTCCTGCGGCAACACCTGATCCTTGAGTTGCTGGGCGGTGGGAGAATCCTTGAGCGCGCGGTAGTCGACGCCGACCAATTGCTGAAGCTCGGCGGGGACCATGGAACGGGCGGAGGAAGCCAGCGGCATGGCAAAACTGGCGGTGGCGCACAGCAGCAGAACGAACAAAGACAATTTCTTCATACACTCCTCGAAAAAGGACCTGTAGAGGTTAGATGCAATTTAAAGGCTCAATTCGGTTGTTTTCATATTCTAAATGCGGAAACGAGTTTGCGGGGCGGTACGAAAGTGCATTCCTCCGACGGATAGAGAACGCGGCGGTGAGGAGTTTCTTGCGCAGAGCCTGGTCACCGCGGAGGCGCGGAGACACGGTCCAAATCTCCGGAATGGCAGCCCCCATGAGGGTCTGAACTGCGAACTGGGGTCAGGGATTGACCACCAGCTTCACCGTCCCCGAACTCGCCTTACGAAACGCGTCGCCCGCATAGTTCGCCTTGATCGTATACCTCTTGGCCGCCGCGAACGATCTCGTCAAACTCGCCGCACCATTTTTGTCGTGCCCGTTCCCAGGCTCGTCTTGCCGTTGTAGAAGGGTACGAGTTCGCCGTTGGGCGGAGTCGGGGTGATCGTTGCAGTGAAGGTCACTGACTGATTGATCTGCGATGGATTGGGCGACGACGTTAGAGCGGTCTCGGACTTGTATGAAGTTCCATTCAGCAGCACCGCGACCGAGCCATTGCTGTACTCGCTCTCGCTGGCCTCCGCATTCGCTACGAGGAGGTCCGGTCTTCCATCGCCGTTCACATCCGCGACTGCAATCCCCGACCCATAGTAGCCGGCGGAGCTATAAAACACCGTTTTTTGGAAAGTGCCATCACCGTTCCCCAGTATGACATTTACCTGTCCAGTACCTTCGCAAACCTCGTCGCCGGGGCGAAGTCTTAGGCACTCCTCGACAATAACCACGTCCGGGATTCCGTCGCCGTTCACGTCGCCAATCGCCAGCGATTCAGTTCCGCCTCCAATTAGCCCATGCGCCAGATAAGTTACAGCATTCTGGAATGTTCCATCGCCGTTCCCAAACAGCACGTCCACCGAACCACCGGGGACCGCGTTGGCTACGACCACATCCGGAATTCCGACGCCCCGTAGGTCCCCGAGCGCCACTGAGTAGGTATACTCGCCGCCCGCATCGTACAACGCGGCTGGCTGAAATGTGCCGTCGCCATTACCCAACAGCACACCAACTTCGCCCTCGGCGGATTCAATTTGATAAAGGTTCGCAACGATGAGATCGGGAATTCCATCGCCGTTGACGTCCCTGATTGCGACCGATTCCGCATGGTCTCTGCCCGAGGGATATAGCAATGCGGACTGAAAGGATCCGTTGCCGCTCCCGAGTAGCACTCCCACTGAGCCGCTGTAACTCCCGCCGCAACAGTAAGAGTTAGCTACAACTACGTCCTGACTTCCATCCCCTCTCAGGTCTCCGAGCGCGACCGAAGAGGCATAGTCACCACCCGAGCTGTAGACCGCAGCCGGTCCGAAGGTTCCGTCGCCATTACCCAACAAAATGCTCACGGCCCCAGTCTCTCCCACACACCCTGAGTGACCAGGCGCCACGCACGCGTTGGCCACTATCAAGTCAGGTATGCCGTCGCCGTTTACGTCGCCCACCGCTAACGCCTGGGCGTTATATGCGCCGGTGCTGTAGGTTACAGCTGGCTGGAACGTCCCGTCGCCGTTGCCCAGGAGCACTGCGACCGATCCAATGTTAAGACAATCGCCGTATTGGTTAAGACTATCCGCGCAATTGACAACGACCAAATCCAGCCAGCCGTCTCCGTTCAGATCCGCGGCTGCAATTCCGTAAGTGAAAGCTCCGCCGGAGCCATAGACGACTGCCGGAGCAAAGTGCATCTCCGTTCTTTGCCCCGGCGCAAACGTGGTCACGACAACCGCGAATGCCAATATGCGGAATAAGGAACTACCGAGAAACTTCATAACGGTCACCCGCGGGATGACAACCCAGCGGGGGCGCGCCAGCCCAGGATGCAAGCTCCACTCACTCGAAGCTTCGCTGCGACTATAAGCCCGCAGAGTGAGTAGGTCAGTGATCCCGAGCACATCTCAATGGTTGTTAATATGACCAGCACGTTACGAGAAGGCTTCTCATAATGTGATTGAGCGCACCTTATCCCTGGAGAGCAGCGGCTTTCTCGCGGGTTTGGGTTACGAATTGGTCGTCTTTCAGGGATTCTAAGTTGATTTCTACGTTGGCTAATGCGCCGGCCAGGGCAGCTTTTGCCAGGGCTACTGCGGTTGCCAGGTCGGACTTCATATTGGGATTGGTGATTGGGATTAAGTTACTGGCGATTTGCATAACCTCGACTACACGCTCGGCTACTCCTAAGGGAATGGTGGTGGCTTGCTTTAAGGCGGCGTTGATGGCGCCGTCACCGTTCGCGGATTCTTTCGCGGACTTATAAGCCTTCATAACTGAGTTATAAGACTCGGCGTCGGCATCGATGGCGGATTTTAGTTCTTCGCGAAGACTGGCCAGGCGGGCGATGGCTTCGCTCAGTTGCTGCTCATATTGTACGTACGTTTTTTTGCCGCGCGACATGGAGGCGACCATGGTGGCGAGGGCGGCGGCCATGGCTCCGCTGGCGGCAGCGGCGCTGCCTCCGCCGGGAGTGGCCGTGGGGGCGGCGAGTTGCTCGATGAACGGCTCGACGCCGGCGCGCAGACCGCCGACGGCCATCTTGCCGCTCATGACGGCGGCGAGGCGGTTTTCGAGGATTAAAGAAGAATCGAAATTTTCGACTTGCAGGAACCATTCGGCGGCCTGCTCGAGGGCTTTCTTCGGGATGAGGCCGACGATCTCGGTCGATACGGGGATGACGCCGTAGCGGGCCGCTTCCCTTTTTACGAATTCGAAGACGCGATGAATGGGCGTCTGCTCGAAGTCGGTCAGGTTCATGGAGACCTGCGCGAGCCCGCGGACGAGAAATCCCGCACCTTTGACGAAGCGCAGGCCACCGCTGGAGAAGCGGACGGCCTTGGCGATCTTTTTGGCGATGTCGACATCGGGCGTGTTGAGGAAGACGTTGTAGGCGATGAGAAATTTGCGGGCGCCGACGACGGTGGCGCCCGCGGTGGGATGGACGCGGGCCTCGCCGAAATCGGGCTTGCGGGCGGGGTTGGTGGCGATATCCGCGCGGATGCCTTCGAACTGGCCGCGGCGAATGTTCTCGAGATTCTGGCGCTCGGGCGTGGCGGCGGCCGCCTCGTAGAGATAGACGGGGATTTGGAAGCGCCTGGCGATCTCGGCGCCGACGTGGCGAGACATGGCGACGCAGTCTTCGAGGGTAACGCCGTCAATGGGGATGAAGGGAATGACGTCGGCGGCGCCCATGCGGGGGTGAGCGCCCTGGTGCTTGGTGAGATCGATGAGTTCGGCGGCTTTGCCGACGCCGCGAATGGCGGCCTCCTGAATGGGTTCGCGCTCGCCGACAAGCGTAATAACGCAGCGGTTGTGATCGGAGTCCATTTCGCGGTCGAGGAGAAAGACGCCGGGAATTTTCATGGCGTCGACGATGGCGTCGACGATGGATTTGTCGCGGCCTTCGGAGAAGTTGGGAACGCATTCGACAAGAGTGCTGGGCATACGGGAGAAGGATAAAGCGGGCGAGGTGGGGGCGCAAGCGGGGCGGTTGTTATCTATTCATGGAAACGAACGCACTGCGGTAAAGTAGCTACAGACGGTCGTGAGTGGCCCCGTAGCTCAGATGGATAGAGCAGCGGTTTCCTAAACCGTTGGTCGGCAGTTCGACTCTGCCCGGGGCCTCCACTCTGCGCAAGTCAGAGATCCCTGCGCAACAACTCAGCCGCATGCGGCAACGTGCGCGAAGGCAAAAACCTTCTAGTCGGGCAAAAATCTTCTGGGCCTGCAATCTCTACGGCTAACCTCCGCCGACAAAATGAACGATCTCCAACTGGTCGCCATCTTTGAGCGACGTTTGTGGCCAGCGGTCGCGAGGGATGATCTCGCGATTCAGTTCGATGGCTACGCGATCGGGCTTCATCCCCAGTTGCTCAACCAACGTGGTTAGAGTTTCGGCGGAAGATTCGCGCGGCTCGCCATTGATTGTCAGCGTCATCGGATCATCAGGCTCATGGCCCGGCTAACAGGAAGGTTGGATTTTGTGGGGGATTCTCCTTGCTTCCCGGGAGCGGCGGGCGGACGCTGAAAGGAGCGGGAAGGCTGAAGTAATACGTGTCGGTCGCCGTGTTGACGATGTTGACGGCGCCGCCGTCGCAGGTGGCGAGGTAGGCGCGGGAACTGTCGCCGCCGGCAGCCATGTTCAGGCGAAAGCGCACGGTGGCGCACACGGGTACGTAATACTCGGTCGCGGGATTGGTGGCGTCGGGAACGCCGGGAATCGCGATGTTGGTTTTAACGCCGTAGCTTTTGGCGTCGATGACTGTAACTTGCGGGCAAAGGTTGTCGGCACTGTCGATGTAGTATCCGCCGACGTAAGCGCGGCTGCCGTCGGGGAGCGAGGTGGCGGAGGTGACGACGAGCGTGCCCGGCGTAGTGGTAGAGCAGGGGTCGGTGGCGGCGCGGGACGCCGGGGAAACGATGGAGATGGGGACGGTGGCGAGAGTCGTGGGCGCGGATTGCGATGCGTCGACGATTACCAACTGCTGGCCCGACGGAATGTAGAGGCGGTTGAGAATAACGTCGTACCACATGTAGGCGGACGTGGCCGGCGTGACCGGTGGCACGACGATGCTGGTTTCGGTGAGCAAGTCGGGTCCGCTGGTAGTGGTGGTGTTGAGGTAGGCGAGAGTGCCGTTCGATTCGAGCAGGAAGACGCGCTGACTGTCAGAGCGGGCGGCGAGCCAAATGGGCTGCGAACTGAGCGTAGGCGGGCAGACGGTGCCGGTGGAATCGCAAACGGTGCGCGCAGAGCGGGCAGTAGTGTTGAAGGCGCTGATAGTCCACGTGCTCTGGGTGGCCGGGTCGCCGGCGTTGGCGACGTAAAGCTTTTTGGTGTCGGGTGTTTCCGCGATGGAGGATGGATTCAGGCCGACGGGAATGGTGGCGGCAATGCTGTTAAGCGACGTGTTAATGACGGCGACCGAGGGCGGCGCATAGCCGGGCAGCGAGACGTAAGCCTGATTGGCCTCGGTAGTGGCAACGAAGTTGGGCGCGGAGCCGGCGGGCAGACTCAGCGTGGCGGCCGAGGCAATGGCGACGCCGGAGAAATTGATGGAGGTAAGAGAATCCTGGCCCGCGCCGGGGACGGACTGATTGGCGATGAGGACCTTGAGCGCGCTCTGCTGGACGGCATGGACCGGACGCAGTCCGACGGTTTGCTGGCCGACATCGGTATCGCCGGAGACGTCAATGACCATGGCGCTGCCGGAGACGGACGTACCGTTGTCACTGAGGGTGAGTACCGTGTGCGCCGCCGCGGGATTGGGGAACTGCGGAGGATTAGGAATGATGATGGGACGAAAGACACCGCCGCAGCCCGGCAGGATGGCAAACAGAGCCAAAGCCGCGCCTAGACACAGAAACCGCTTCATTCAGACTCCATGGAATTAAGTTTCACGGAAACCGATATTGTAGCGGGAATCTGCATTCGAGGGGAAATGGGGGCAGTCTCTGGTCTGTGGTCGGCGGTCGTTCGCGGGGCGGTGGAGAAGGTCGCTCCGTCTCCCGCGAAAAGAGGATCGCAGCAATTTCGGATTCCCAACGAATAACGACCAACGACGCTCTCACCCGCGACTTCTCTTTTTTGCGGCGGGAGCTTCGCGCTCCGCGTCCTTTTCTGAAGCGGGCGGCTTCTTGGCGTTTTCGAGGCTCTGTTTCAAAGCGGCCATCAGGTCGACAACGGGCGCCAGCTTCTTTGGCTTTTCGACGGCCTCGACGGTGCCGCCCTCGAGCTTGGTCTCGATCAGCTTCTTCAGATTGTCCTGAAACGTATCGTGATATTTTTCCGGGTCCCAGTCACCGGCGAGGGCTTCGATCAACTGGTGGGCGACCTTGATTTCGGCTTCTTTGATTTCGACATCGGGCGCGCCGAATTCTTCGACCTCGCGCACCTCTTCGGAGTAGTACATGGTGTGAAGCATCATGCCGCCCTTGTGTGGGCGCAGGAAAACCGTGTACTCGCGGTTGTGCATGGTGAGCTTGGCAATAGCGACGTATTCGCTCTCTTCGAGAGCCTTGGTGAGGAGCGCATAGGGGCGGCGGCCCGCCTCTTCGGGAACCATGTAATACGATGACTCGAAGTAAACGGGATCCACGTCACTGGTCTTGACGAATTCGAGAATCTCCATGGTCTTCGCGGTCTTGGGTTCGATGGCCTTGATCTCGTCGGGCTCCACGATGACGTACTCGTCCTTGCGGTACTCGTAGCCTTTGACGATTTCGCTGCGCTCGAGGACCTGGCCGTCAAGCGAGCAGATGAGTTGCTGCTTCACGCGATGGAGATCGGTGCGGTGAAGCTGGTTGAAAGAGATTCCACTGCTGCGCGCGCCCGAGAAAAGACGCACGGGCATGGAGATGAGACCAAACGTCAGATAACCGGACCAGACTGAAGCTGCCATAATTCACCCTTGCATAGAGACGAGGCAGGCCTCGTCTGGGAAGCTGCGCGCCACAACTCGGCGATATTTTCAGATGCGGGAAGCGCGCCGAGCGTACAGAAGTGTAGCGCAAATGGGGCACATTTGCCGGCGCCAGCGTACGGCTGAATCAAAAGGCCAAGCACTAGATGACGGGGCTGGGACGGTGGGTGCACAGAATATGGTGTTGGCGACCGGGGATCGCCGGGTCTGGGCTTTGCTCCAAGCTCCAAGGTCCGCCAGCAGGCTCCAAGCTCTCAGAATCCAAGGTCCAAGTAAAATCTGTGAGTACAGGCTGGAGACAAAACCCCTCTTGTTCGATTCGCATTGATTGCTGAGCGCTTGGCGCTTGGAGCTTGGAGCTGCTACTAGAAATGCCGATTCCCTTCCTACCTTATGCGTGGGCGGCTACGCCGGAGCGAATGGCTTTGGCGGCGGGCATTACCGTGTGTTTTGCGCTGCTGGCGCGGGCGGTGCGCGGGGTGTCATCCTCGGGAGCGGTGGGCGGCGGACTCGCATGTCTCGCGCTGTTTGTGGGCGCGGGGCGGGGAGCGTTTGCCGTGCTGACGGCGTTGTTCGCGGTGACGTGGGTAAGCACGCGACTGGGATATCGGCGCAAACAGGAACTAGGGTTGGCCGAGCGGCGCGAGGGCAGAAATGCGACGCAAGTTCTGGCAAATCTCGCGGTCGCAGCGGCGTGCGCTTTGGTGTTTGCAGCGAGTGGAAATCGCGCGTGGATACTGGCTGCGGTTGCTGCTCTGGCGGAGGCGGCGACGGATACGGTGGCGAGCGAGATCGGGCAATCGCGGCGACGCGAGGCATGGATGATCACGACCGGCAAACGGGTTCCGGCGGGGACAGATGGAGGCGTTACGCCTTCAGGGACATTGGCGGGACTGGCCGCTGGCATGGTGATCGCGGCCCTGGCGGCGGTGTGCGGGTTGGTGGCACGGCGCGAAATGTGGATCGCGGTGGTAGCCGGATTTGTGGGGATGCTGTTGGACAGCCTGATGGGCGCGACGATTCAGCGGCGCGGGTGGATCGGCAATCAGGGAGTAAATTTTGTGGCCACCGTCTTGACTGCGGGGATCGGTGTTGTCGGCTATCGGTTGTGAGTGTGAGTTGCCAGTTTTGCTCGGTTTTCGGTTGTCAGTTTTCAGGTAACACCGCTCATTCGCACACGCGGGCGAGGCGTACCCACAACAAAATCAGGTCCGCTGCTTAACGCGATCAAGGAGCGCGTAGACGAAGATGCCGAGGGCGGCGTTGGCTACGCCGGAGCCGATTTCGTGCGGCCAACTCCATTCCATGTGCAGGCCGACGAGGCCGCGAGCGATCATGAAGTAGACCACTTCATGGACCACATAAAAAAGGATGGTGAGAAGAAAACGCGCGCCGGAATTTTCTACGTCGATCTTGATGCCGAGCGAGGAAGCGGCGAAGCCGACGACGGTCTTGGAGATTCCGTAGAGCCCGATGGGCTGATGAGTAAGCGCGTCCTGGAAAATGCCGATCAGGCAGCCGGTCAGCAGTCCGGCGAGCGGGTTGCGGCGGGCCGTGGCGAAACCGATGGTGACCAGCAGCGGAAGATCGAAGATGGTGAAGAAGTGGAGGTAGCGCGGCAGAATCGCCTGCAGCAGGATGGCGGCAAGCGGAATGGAAATAGTCGCGAAGGGACTGAAGCGGTAAACCTCAACCTGCTCGCCCGAAGTGTAGGTGATCGGCACGTTATTGCGGGGAGTCCTCGGGCACGGGTTGCGGCTTGGGCGGATGAGTGGCAGCGCCGGAGGCAACGGGCTTAGCCGGCGGCTTCTTCGCGGCGGAGGAAGTGGCGGAGTTGGTCGCTGTCGAGTTGGTGGTGGAAGCGCCAGCAGCCGTTGCGGGCGATGGATTTGCAGAAGCCGCTTTCGTCGGTGGAGTTGGACCCGCATTCTTTCTCACGGGATCGTGCTGCGGCGTCGCAGATTTCGTTTCAGTGGAGGCGAGGCCTGCGCCGGGAGTTCTTGCGCTGGGAGTGACCGGCTTTGCCGATGGTGAACTGCCTGCCGTTTTTGGCGGAGCGGAGTTCCCTGCCGTTGCAGATGCGGCCGATGGCGGTGCGTTCGGCTTTCCCGTGGCGGCTGGCTGGGACCGGAGATGTTGTGCGGGTTGGCTCGCGGTGGCGTTGGAGTTTGCCGGGCGGACGGCGGATGGAACGGAAGTCAACGCTCCAGTTTTTGCGGCACCAGATTTCGGCGCAGCAGACTTCGGCGCGAAAGTGTTCGCCGCAGCAGGGCCCGGCGCGGCCGAGTTTGGAGATCCCGACTTCAGTGTGGAGGAGTTCGAGGCAACGGGCTTCGGCGCGGCAGAAGTCGAACCGGAAGAGTTCGTGCCAGTAGGTTTCATCGCCGGCGAACTCGAGGCCACGCCGTTCGATGCGGGCGGACCCGGAGCGACGGCGCCGGGAGCGGGACTGCCGGAAGTTGCATCAGGTTTTGGGGGCACGGTGGGCAAGCGCTCAGCCAGAATGTCGACGGCGCGCATCGGCGATGTCTCATCGGGTTCGGCTTGCTTCTCGTCGACTTTAGTCACGACCAGGACTTCTTCGAGGCGGCCGAGGTCGGCGGCAGGGCGCACACGGATATTAAGAAAAAGATCGCTGCCGGGGGAAACTCCGGTGACGGTGCCGACCGGCAAACCTTTTGGGAAGATGCCGTCTCCGCCGCTGGTAACCACCTGCTCACCGATGGGCACAGTCTCGTCGCTCATGACCTTTTCGAGAACAACGGCGCCCGCGGGCGTGCCCCGCAGAATGCCCTGGAGCCGCGACTTTTCGAGCAGGGACCCGACGCCGCTGGTCTGATCGTCGATGAGGAGCACGAGCGCGGTGGAACCATAGACGCGGAGTACCTTGCCCACGATGCCGTCTTTGGTGAGGACGGCCATATCGGGCTTCAGGCCGTCGCGCTCGCCCTTGTCGATGTAGACGGAGCGGGAAAGCTCGCTGCCGCTCGATCCGATAACCTGCGCGGCCAAGGTCCCGGAGATGAATTGTTCCTTGAAGGCGAGCAGCGCCTGCAGGCGCCGGGCCTGATCGGCGTCCTGGGTTATGCGCACCTGTTCGAGGCGCATTTGCTCGATCTCATGCTTGAGTTCGCGATTCTCCGCGCGTACCCCGCGCAGGTAGAAATAGTTGTGCCAGATGTTATCGGTGGAGTTCTGGAACCAGAGCAGTCCCTTTTCGAGAGGGGAAACGGAGCCGACCGCCCAGATGCGGATAAGACGGGTGGGTTCGGTGTCTGTAGTGCGACGGACCTGGACCGCCAGGCCCAGGATTTGGGCAAAGAGCACGCCCACGAGTACGATCAGGTTGCGGTAGCGGCCGAAGACTTCCATAAAACGGCTATCAGCTCTCAGTCGTCAGTGAAGGCAGCTGCGAGCCGCGAGCTTTGAGCGTCGAGCCACAAAGAGCAGATTCCTCGCTGCGCTCGGAATGACAATCCTCGGTGGAACCCGACAACCAGTTTCGTTTGCTCGTGGCTCGAGACTAGTGGCTCGTGGCTTGCCGCCGGCAACTCAGCGGCTCGCGCTTTACTCAATCGAAATCTTGCGCAGCAGCTTGAAGTCGGAAAGCATCTTGCCCGTGCCCAGAACCACGCTACAGAGCGGATCGTCGGCGATGGAGACGGGCAGGCCGGTTTCCTCGCGGATGCGCTTGTCCAAATTCTTGAGCAGCGCGCCTCCACCGGTGAGCACGATGCCACGGTCGCTGATGTCGGCGGAAAGCTCCGGCGGAGTGCGTTCGAGCGCGACGCGGATCGCATTCATGATGGTGGAAACGCATTCGCTGAGCGATTCGCGAATTTCGCTGTCGTCGACCGTGATCGTCTTCGGCACGCCTTCGATCAGGTTGCGGCCCTTAATCTCCATCGTGAGCGGCTTGTCGAGCGGGTAGGAGGAGCCGATCTCCATTTTGATTTGCTCCGCCGTGCGCTCGCCCACCAGCAGGTTATATTTGCGCTTAAGGTAGTTCATGATGGCCTCATCCATCTGATTGCCTGCCATGCGCACGGAACGAGAGTACACAATGCCGCTGAGAGAGATGACTGCAATGTCAGTGGTGCCGCCGCCGATATCGACGACCATGTTCCCACTGGGCTCGGTGATGGGCAGTCCGGCGCCAATGGCTGCGACCATGGCCTGCTCCACGAGATGCACTTCGCTCGCCTTGGCCCGATAGGCGGAATCCATGACGGCGCGTTTTTCCACCTGCGTAATTTCCGAAGGCACGCCGATAACGATCCGCGGATGCACCAGCATCTTGCGGTTGTGCGCCTTCTGGATGAAGTAGTTCAGCATTTTCTCGGTGACCTTGAAGTCGGCGATGACGCCATCTTTCATGGGCTTGATGGCGACGATGTTGCCGGGCGTGCGGCCCAGCATCTCCTTGGCTTCTTTGCCGACGGCCTCGACTTCATTGGTATTTTTGTTGAGCGCTACGATGGAGGGTTCGTTGACGACGATGCCTTTGCCGCGCGCGTAGACGAGTGTGTTGGCAGTGCCGAGATCGATAGCAAGATCGCTCGAGAACATGCTGAACAGCGAACGCAGATTGTGGGAGCGTGAATTACCGTTATGAAAACCGTTGTTTGACATGGCAGAACTTCTCTCTCTTGGGAAATCTCTCCCTGCCCCGGAACCTGGGCCTGCATTCTTTCAGCGGGAGCTTTTCTCGATATCTACATTCTACTTGGTTGTGCGGGTCAAACGAGTTGCCACTTGGGCACCCGCCTGTTCCGTCCAATTCCTGTCACCTCAGGGCGAAAGCGAAATATTGCTTTGGCCCGCTGCTGGCGCCGCTCAACTGCACTTACAAACCCGGGACGCGACCACTATCCCCTCAACCCTGCGCATCGAATCTGTGCCTCCAACCGGCGCTGGCCGCCCTATTGAATCACCACTTTCGCCTGGCGGGTCATGACTCCGCCTCTGGAGTTCTGCGCCGTCACGGTAATGATATTTTCACCGGCCGAGAGCGGCGGCGTGAAATAGTGAAACTTGCCGTCGTCGCCGACGAATGGAACTTCCATGCCGTTGACCATGACGCGCGCGCCCACCTCGGTTTTGCCGGTCACTTCAATCACGTGGCCATGCTGCACAAAGGGCTCGATGTCGAGCGCGATATCGACCCGCTCTTTAGACTTGGCGATGATCGTGAAACGATTCTTTTCGCTCTCGATCGATTCCTTCCCCGCGCTGTCATACGACTGGATCGACCAATAATACGCGCCGATGGGAAGGCCGGTCACGACCACGCTGGCGGTCGAGACCTTGCGATCCAGCAGCACCGACGAGAAATAAGGATTATGCGCGATCCGCAGGCGATACCCCGCGGCACTGGGCACCGCGGACCACGTGAATTCCACTTCCTTGGACTTCTCCCCGGGGTTGGCGAAGACCGGCATCATGTTGCCCGGCGATATGGGAGTGGGCGGACCCATTTCGGTGGCGCGCTCCATGGTCTTCGATGCGCTCTGGAAGCTGACCTTCTCCCAACTGGCCAGGCGAATGACCTCGCCGTTGCGCTCGATATCGCCACTGCCTTTCTTGACGAGAATCTCATGCTGGTCGTCTGCCGGATTGTTGTGCACCATGGCCGAGGACTCGGGCGCCAGAGAGGCTTTCGCGCCGGCCACGATGACCTGCGATTTCGAACCCTGAACGTAGGTCCCGGTGCTCAAATCGACGGTGCCGGTGGTAACGGCGACGGCGACGTTGGTCTGCTGCTGATCGTTGGCAGAGTTTTCTTCGATGACGATCAGCGAGTCCTGCTTCACCATGTAGTTGGTGCCGTCATTGAAAACAATTTTGGCCATGCCTTCCGACCCGGTCTGAACGACATCGCCTTTTTCCAGCGGCACGCGCGAGTCGGCATTGATCCACGTCGTGCCACTGCCTTTGCGCACGCGCACCGTGCCGTCGAGCGCGGTAAAGTACGCCTGCTTCGCGACCGGTGCGGAAGGCTGCTTCAGCGGCGGCGCCAGTCCGGCAACTTTCTCCAGCAAATTTGACGAGATGCGCCCGGCAGCTTTGACGGTGGAGTCGGTGAATTGAGGAAAGACAACGTGCATGAGGAAGAGAAAGATGACGGTCGCGCCGAGCAGAGCGACGATGACGCTGCGGTAGGTTACCGTCTTCCACGCAACGTAAACACCGGGCTTTGGCCGATTCGACAAGGGTCCGCAGACCTCACTCTGAAGTTGTGAAAATGGTGCAAACTCTCAAGCTGTTGTCATCATATCGCCGTGGGCGGAGGTATCAGAGAGTGGTCATGCGGAGAAAGGTTACGAAAGTGACGGGAGAATGGGGCATGCCCCTATAGTCCGGGTTTCGGTTTGTCCCTCCATCACCCACACGCCGAAATCTGGGCCTTTGACTCCGAAAACGGTCTGGACAATGGACCGGACTTCCCGCTTGCGCCCACTCGGGTGTGCCGGGAGCGCTTCTGGATGGATGTCGGGTACTCGAAAGCCGGCGCTCCTTGCCCCGCTCAATTCTGGTTGTTAGCATGGTCAGTACAGAAAATCTGCATTCTTCAATCTGTAATCCCCAGGAGGTTTTATGGCGACCGATACCTTGACCAAGCCGGTGATCGACGGCGGCACGACGAAGACAAGAGTCTTCAAGAATTTTATTGACGGTGAGTGGGTCGAGTCCCAGAGCGGACAGACCTTTGAAGATCGCAATCCGGCCGACACGCGCGAAGTGGTGGCCATTTTTCAGCGCTCGAACAAGGCCGACGTAGACGCCGCGGTCGATGCGGCAAAGCGCGCCTATGCGAAGTGGCGGCTGGTACCGGCGCCGCGGCGCGCGGAGATGGTGTTTCGCGCCGCCGAGATTCTGATGGAGCGCAAGGAAGATTACGCCCGCGACATGACGCGCGAGATGGGCAAGGTTTTGAAGGAGACGCGCGGCGACGTGCAGGAGGCGATTGACGCGGCTTATTACAACGCGGGCGAGGGGCGGCGGCTGTTTGGCCCCACCGTGCCGTCGGAGCTGCCCAACAAGTTTGCCATGGCGGTGCGGCAGCCGATCGGCGTCTGCGGCATGATTACGCCGTGGAATTTTCCGATGGCGATTTCGTCGTGGAAGCTGCTGCCGGCGGTGGTGTGCGGCAACGCCTGCGTCATTAAGCCGGCGCAGGATACGCCGCTCTCCACTTTTAATCTGGTGCAGGCTCTAACCGATGCGGGCGTGCCCAAGGGCGTCATTAATATTGTGTCCGGGTTCGGGTCCGAGGTGGGCACTCCGCTCACCGAGCATCCGACGGTGCGCGCGATCTCGCTGACCGGTTCGTCGGCAGTGGGCAGAATTGTGGGCGCAACCGCGGCCAAGAGCTTTAAGCATTGCTCGCTCGAACTCGGCGGCAAGAATCCCATGATCGTGCTCGACGACGCGAATCTGGATCTGGCCATTGAAGGCGGCCTGTGGGGCGCATTTGGCACCACCGGACAGCGCTGCACCGCGACCAGCCGCATTATTGTGCAGAAGGGCGTCTATCGCCAATTTGTCGACCAGTTCGTGGCGCGCGCGAAAAAGATCAAGGTCGGCAACGGTTTGGACGAGACGGTGGAGATGGGTCCGGCAGTGAATGAGAGCCAGCTGAAAACCGACCTGAGCTACATCGAGATTGGCCGCAACGAGGGCGCAAAGCTGGTGCTCGGCGGCAATCGGCTCGACAAGGGAGAGTATCAGCACGGCTGGTTCATCGAGCCGACCGTGTTCATCGATGTCGATCCGCCCATGCGCATCGCGCAGGAAGAAATTTTCGGGCCCGTGGTTTCGATCATTCCCTGCGAGGACCTGGAGAACGCAATCGAGATTGCCAACAACATCGAGTACGGCCTGTCGTCCGCTCTCTATACGAAAGATGTCAACAAGGCGTTTGCGGCCGTGCGCGATCTGGAGGCTGGCATCACTTACATCAACGCTCCGACAATTGGCGCCGAAGTGCATCTGCCGTTTGGCGGCACAAAAGCAACCGGCAACGGCCACCGCGAAGGCGGCATCGGCGCAATTGATTTCTATACCGAGTGGAAGGCCGTGTACGTCGATTACTCCGACAAGCTGCAAAAAGCCCAGATCGACCGGCCGGAGTAGCGGCTTGCCGCTATCAGCTTTCGGCGAGCGCACATCCGTAACCGTTTAAATCCGCACCTCAGCCGGGCCGAGAGCGCTAACCGTATGTGAGATCGGTGCTCTGTCCGACCTCGATGATGTAACCGTCAGGATCGCGGATGTAGCAGCGTATCTCGCCGTACTTGGGTATTGGCTCCGTGATGAACTCGGCTCCCCGACTTTTCCATAGTTCATAGCACGCCTGAATATCCGCAACGCGGAAATTCATAAAGCTGTTGATGTGATTCGGGTCGGGGACGCTGAGCGTTACCGTCGGCTTATCCGGGGTCGGCCCGCCCCCAACGTTCAGAATCATCCAGATATTCGCAAGCAGAAGATACGCAGGCGCGTTGCCGTCGCCCAGTGTCAAAATGCGAGCGCCGAAGACCTTTTCGTAGTAGCGAGCCGATCGCTCGATGTCGGTGACGGTGAGAAATTGCGCAATGCTGATCCCCTCGCGCGGGGGCATCTCATAGCTCTTCTGGTCGATTTGTACGTTGTTCGTAATGGCGTTCATTGACATCTCCAATTCCGGCAAACAGTGCTGATCCACTGATTCCGGTTCTTTCGGATTCAATCCTGCCGCCCATTAAGCCTGACGAGGAAAGGAAAAACAATTAGACGAAAGTATTGCGCGCTGCTTTGGTGTGAGCAGTTGTCCAATAAGGCCGTTATCGGTCAACGCGGGCTGTGCAAAGGGCGGACAAGCGCTGCTACAATACGCGCGGATCAGGACAATCACCGGGTCAGGACAATCCAATGAGAAATGTAATCTTCGCAATCAACCTTACCCTGGATGGCTGCTGCGACCACACCAAATTCAATCCCGCTGAAGACTTACTTGAACATTACACGCGCCTCTTGCGAGATGATGTTGACCTGCTCGTCTATGGGCGTAAAACCTATCAATTGATGGTTCCTTATTGGCCTGATATCGCAAAAAGCCAGTCCGAGACAAAAGCGGATATCGAATTTGCTCAAACGTTTGTCTCCAAGAAGAAGATTGTTTTTTCACGATCGTTGGCCAGCGCTGAAGATGAAAATACGAGAATTGTTCGTACCAACCTTCGCGACGAAATACTTAAACTGAAGCAAGAACCAGGCAAAGATATTCTGGTCGGTGGCGTAGATATTCCTTCACAGCTTATAGAGCTTGGCCTGATTGACGAGTACCGTTTTGTCGTTGCGCCAATCATCGTAGGAGAAGGGCGACGGTTGATGGAAGGGATTAGCCTGCGGGAGAGATTACAACTAAAACTCGTTGAGTCAAAGATTTTTGAATTAGGATCTGTTGCCCTTCGCTACTTGAAACAGTGACAGAACAATCTGCGGTCGCCGTGCTGCCGGCTCAAATTAACCAAACGCAAATGACCCCGGATATCCGGGGTCATTAGGAACGTGGTGCAGCTCTCTGTCAAGTTCAGTATTCGCGGTGGTGGAGACAATGTCAAGTTACTTGGGGAGATTATCTCTGCGTTCTCTCCCCCGTATAGATCTTCTCCACAGATGGGAGAATGGACCCGGCGGGTACGAGCACCTTCTCTCGACAGATTTCCCGGCAAATTTGCGCCCACCTCAACGCCAATGGCGATCCTTGACAAATCTCCCGCTCTCATCGGCGAAAGGTCTTTCCACTGTCACAGCAGCTAGGTTGTGCGGGTGTTTTTCAGACGAAGGCTTCTTTGCGGACCGTTCGCTTTATATCTGTTAGCGCTCATCGCCCCAAACCGGAGGGTTCTCAGCGACAAGCCGCAAATCGGGAAGAACTTGCATTTCTCTGCGTCCTCGGCGTCCTCTGCGGTTAGAATTTCCACATGCCTCTGACCCAAGCCCGCGAAATCGCCCCCGCCTCTCGCCTCGAAAATGTTCGCTACGCCATTCGCGATCTGGCCTGCATCGCCGACGAAGTCGCCAAGCAGGGCCACAAAATCCTGCCGCTGAACATTGGCGACCCCAACGTTTTTGACTTCGTGACGCCTCCGCACATGATCGAGGCCGTCTACAAGGCTATGCGCGACGGCAAGAATGGATATTCGCCGTCGTCGGGCATTAAGCCCGCGCTCGATGCCATTCGTGGCGAGGCCGCGCGAAAGGGCATCACTACCATCCAGGATGTTTTCATCACCTCGGGCGTCAGCGAGACCGTCGACATCTGCCTCGCCGCTCTCCTCAATCCCGGCGACAACCTGCTCACGCCCTGTCCCGACTATCCGCTCTACTCGGCCGTTCTGGCGAAACTCGGCATTGGCCTCAATACTTATTATTTGAACGAAGAAGATGGCTGGCAACCGGACCTCGACGACATTCGCCGGAAGATTACGCCGCGCACGCGCGGCATCGTCCTTATCAATCCCAACAATCCCACGGGCTCCGTTTGCACGCGCGCCATGCTCGAGCAGATTGCGGAACTGGCGCGGCAACACAACCTCGTCATTTTCGCCGACGAGATTTACGACAAGCTCATTATCGAGGACGATCCGCATATCGCCATCGCCAAGGTTGCGCCCGACGTCCCCGTGATTACGTTTGGCGGGCTTTCCAAGAACTATCTCGCGCCCGGATGGCGCATTGGATGGGGCATTGCCAGCGGCGAGGCGTCGGTCATCAAGCCGTATTTGGATGGCATCAACAAGCTGCTGCGGGCGCGCTTGTGCGCGAATCATCCCGAGCAGTATGCGATTCCGGCGGCGCTGGATGGCCCGCAGGACCATCTCATCGAAGTCAAGCGCAAGCTGCGCAGCCGGCGCGACTTGACGATGCAATGGTGCAGTGACACTCCGCGCGTGAGCTGCGTTGCGCCACGCGGCGCGTTTTACGCTTACCCGCGCATCGACATTCCTGAGGGCGACGACGTATTCGTTACCGAGTTAATTCGCCAGAAGCACGTGATGGTCGTCCACGGATCGGGCTTCGGCCAGCGCCCCGGCACCAAACACTTCCGCATTGTTTTCCTGCCGGATGAAAAGACGCTCACCGATGCCTACTCCGCTATCGGCAGCTTCATCCGCGAACGCTACCAATAGCGGAGCTGCAGCCGCCTCGCCGCTGGGCATGCGGTAATTTGCATTCGCCGCGCGAAACAATAACGTCGACTACGCGGCGTTGCGCCTGGAAAACTTCCGGTGGATTCCGGGAATGAGGGCAGGAACGCGCCGGGCATATTGGTCGTGGTGAGTGCCAAAAGCTTCGCGGAGCAAGCCTTCTTCCACTCGTATGCGGATGCGCGTGCCCGCCACGAACAGCGCAAGCGCGATCGCAAGCGGAAGCCAGCGGGTGAGAAGCAGTCCGGTGGCCAGCAACAGGCCGAGCATGCCGAGATAGATGGGATTTCGCACGAGTCGATACGGACCATCCTGAATGAGCGCGTGACCTTCCACCACGCGCGCGGCCAGCGCCCATTGCTTGCCCAGACGGCGCGAGGCAGCATCGACCAACCAGACGGAGCCAGCGCCCATTGCGATCAAAAAGCCGGCAATAATCCACGGAAGCGCGGGCGAGTGGATCGCAAAGGGCAGGAATTGCTGGCGAAACAGTGGCGGGTACCAGACGATGAAGTAGCTTACGAACTGCAACGCCATGCCGATGACGGCGGTCCGGTCGCGTTTGCGCTCGCGGGCGCGGGGCTTATGTTCGCGGACAGCGAAAGAGACGAGAAAAACGAACCAGCACCCGAGGATCGCGTAGAAGGCCGCTTTGTAAGCCAGATGCATGGCGGGTGATCCGGCCAACGCCTCTGCCTAACGGCTGACAGGAGCGGGCTGCCCCTCCCCTAAGTGCGGGCGTTGGAACTTTCGTAACTCTACTCTGTTGCGCGGCATTTTTTATACTCTGTCAGAAGAGATTTCCGGCGGTCAGAACAGGAATTACTGCTTGCCTCGATATCGATACGAGAGATTCGCGAAGAGTTGCACAATTATTTGCTCACTCCTGCTGCTGGTAAGCGCGGCGCTGGGGCAGAGCATGTCGCCGGACGCACTCTACGAGCGCGGCATGGATGCGGTGACGGGCGTCGGGGCATCGCACAACGAGCAGGCCGGGCTCGATTACTTTAAGCAGTCGGCCGAGCTTGGGTATGGGCCCTCGCAAATCGCGCTCGGGTACTACTACGAGACCGGGACGATTGTAACGGGAAGCCAGGGGCAACCGTCGCTCGACCTGTATAAAAAGGCCGCCCAGCAGGGCGACCCGTTGGCCGCGTGGCTGGCGGGAAGGCGCTATTATCTCGGCAACAATGTGCCGCGCGACCTGGATGCAGCGAGAAAATACCTGAAAATGGCGGCGGACCAGAACAATGCCTTCGGGGCGTATTACCTTGGGCGGTTGATGGCGGACCGCGATCCGGCCAAGGCGCCGGCGCTTTATAAGATTGCCGCCGAACAGGGGCTGCCGCAGGCGCAATATCTTTATGGCAAGGCGCTGAAGGACGGCAAAGGGATTGCGAAAGACCTGGCCCAGGCCTATGTGTGGCTCACGGTTTCCGCCGACGCCAACTACTCGTTGGCCGGGCCGGAACTGGCGGAACTGCACACCAGCGGCGCGCTGAGCCTGGAGCAGATTAACGAGGCGCGCACCAAAGCGCACGAGTTGGAGCAGACGGTGATTCGCGCGGTGACGGCTCGCGGGTGCTCGGGGTGGAACGGCGAATTCGACGAACTTCCTACGCCGCCGCCGCCCAGTTTGCAGCGCTTCTGCCACTAACCTTGGCATTTCCCTATTCCAGAACGGTTGGCCCGGGCTCACCGTGGTAGGCCAGGGACGACTTGAAGCCGCAAGCGGGAGGTCGGTTTGTCTTGACTCGCTCCAAATATAGAGTAATATATCTACATGTTTGGAGACATACTTGCCCAGGCTTCAGGAACCGGCGAACTGCCGGGTATTCGCTGGGAACGTCCTGCCGATCTCTCCGACCGGGAAACGCAGGAAAAACTGAGCCCGGTTGCGGCGCGGGCATTTTTCAGCCTGGCGGCCCACTGGAAGCTTCGCGATGAAGATGCGCGGGCGCTGCTCGGCGGTATTTCCAATGGTTCGTTTTACCAACTGAAGCGGGCGCCCCGGCAGCTCGATCAGGACCAGCTTACTCGAATCTCCGTGCTGGTCGGCATCTTCAAAGCCCTGAACGTTCTTTATAGCGCGAAACTCGCCGACGCATGGGTGCAGCGGCCGAATACAAACCCACTTTTTGGCGGCGAAACACCACTATCTCGAATGCTGAAAGGCGGCGTGCCCGCGATGCTGCGCGTGCGGCAGTTGCTCGACGCGCGACGTGGTGGTCTGTAGAGATTTCCGCAGCGCGAGAGTGAGGCGCAGGCACGATGCGTTCCAAAGCACATTCGAAAATTTCTCCCAAAGCGGACGACAGCGTGCCAGGCCTCGTGCTCGACGAAGGGCAGCGCCCGTCTTCCTCCCCATCTTCATCCTTACCGAAGCTGACCTCGATTGCGCGCAACAACACGCATCGGCTGATTCCGACTCGCTACGCCGACGACGCGGAGGGCGTACTGGCGCGGCTCGGCGTTCCGCAGTCGCAGTTCGACAATCTGCTGCAACTGGATGGAGCGACGAACGACCGGGTTTGCGGCGAGTCAAATCTTCTGCCCGGCATCAGCGTGCATGAACTGGTATTTGGAGTGCCTTACTACCACATCGTCAATGCGGCCTTCGCGTATGCGCGGCCGGGCGGAACGCGCTTCAGCAGTTCGTACCGCGGGGCGTGGTACGCGGGCTTTGCACGCAAAACTGCGCAGATGGAGGTTGCCTATCACTATGCGCAAGGCCTTCGCGAGACCGACTGGCGCGAGAAAGAGGTCGTGACTTATCGCGACTACCTTGCGGATTTCCATGCCGAGTTTCATGACTTACGCGCGAGCGGAGCGCGGGCGGGCAATCTCGGCGCCGACCGGCGCTTTGCCAGGTGTCTCGACGCGGAGAGCTATCGCGATTCGCAGCGTCTGGCTGCCGATTTGCTCGGGAGCGGCTCGGCTGGAATCGTATATCCGAGCGTGCGCCACAAAGGCGGCACCTGCATTGCCTGTTTCCGCCCCGCGTTGGTGGGCAATGTCCGCCAGGGCGGTAAAATCACGTTTACCTTTCCGGACGCTTACCATCCACCCAAGATCCGCGTAAGCGCTTAGAAGCTCATCTCACAGGAAACACCGCGCCGCGCTCGGGGCGCACACCCTCCCCGACAGCACCGCGCGCGCCTCGCCAGATCAGTATGCAAATACTTGCGCTTTTCAACCGGCAGAGTCGAGAAATCGCGCGTTGACTCGAACACGGATCGGGGATAAGCTGCTCGCCATTCGTCCGGGGTCGTAAGCTTCCTTCCTAAACGACAGTGTGGGTCCGGGAAACGGTTTCATAAATGGTTTCGTGAAAGTGCGCGGCGTTAGCGGAGCCGCTTAAAGCAGCGAATCATGCGGGCTTTACGCCGGGGCCAACGCTCTTTCTTGAACTATTTATGAGACCAGTGCGCCTTTGCAGGCCAGTAACAGGCTTGCCGGGGAGGACTTACACAAGAACCTCAAGGAGTAAATTCCCCCGAAGATCCATAGCAAGAAAACTAGAAAACAAGGAGCCTCAATATGAAATGGGAAAATTCTGTGGGAAAGTGTCGAAGGAGTAAAGGCCCGGCGGTGGTGCAAGCGATGGCATGGGTCATTGCCGTGTTGTTGGTGTTGGTGGCAGCGCCCGCCGGTCTCCGGGCGCAGGATACGATCGTCTACAATTTTCAAGGGCCATACGCAGTTCCTGCGGATGGGGCCTATCCGAATGGCGGGCTGGTGGCGGATACCACCGGCAACCTCTATGGCACGACGGCGGGCGGTGGCAACCTGGGCGCGGGCTGCCCGGATACGGGATGCGGGGTCATCTACAAGCTGACTCCAACGTCGGGGGGCTTCCCTTACACCGAAACTGTCCTCTACTACTTCACGGGCTGCGGAGGCTCAAGTTGCTCATCTCCCGGCGACGGTGCGACGCCGCAGGATACGATGATCTTCGACAAGTTCGGCAATCTCTACGGGACGACCTCGCAGGGCGGCATTGGCTGCAACGCCAACACGGGGTGCGGGACGGTTTTTGTGTATTGCCAGTCGACGTCGGGTCCATACTGCGGATCGGTGACGCCGCCCGCGGAACTGGTCCTTGCGGTGATGAGCCCGTCGTCTTCGAATGGGCGGCATCCGTATGGCCAGCTCGTAATGGACACGTATGGCAACTTGTACGGCACCAACATTGGCGGCGTATACAATTCCAATTGCGCCGTTTACGGTTATCCCGGCTGTGGCAGCGTGTTTGTTGTCTGTGCGCCTGGAGTAACCAACCCGAGCGATCCCATACCCTGCACCACGGGCCTCACCAGTCCGACGTACAACGAAATTTACCAGTTCGCTGGCATTCCGGATGGCTCCAATCCGTTTGGCGGGTTGGCCATCGATGCCAAGGGCATCCTCTATGGCACAACTGCCAGCGGGGGGAAAGCCAACACAGGCGCCGAGCCTTGCGCAAGATACATTGAGGCATCGGTCGAACCAGGTTGTGGGATTGTCTTCAGGCTTGCGCCTTCGGGAACTGCTATTTGGAACGAGGCCGTGCTGTATTCGTTCCTGGGTTACCCGAAGGATGGATCCTATCCGATGGACACGTTAATCATGGACCCCAAAGGCGACCTGTATGGGACGACCGACCTGGGGCCGTTGGGCGGAGGCACGGTTTTTGAGCTGAAAGGGACAAGCTACGCGGAGAAGATACTATTCAAATTCACCAATCGCTGGGACGGCGGCACTGCCTATGCGGGCGTCACATTCGATAACAGCTACAAAACGCTGTACGGAGCTACTTATTCGGGCGGGGGCGGCAATAATGGCGCCGTCTTTGAACTGGATTTGTCGGGCACCACGTGGAAGGAACCGCCCACCACGCTACCGGTCGCTAACAGCGCATTATGGAGCTTTACTCCGGGCTCGGGCATACATGGACAATGCGTTCCTTCGTCGGCGTACAGCGGCGACGGATGCAATCCGTATGGGGGCGTGATTCCCTTGCAAGTCTCCAATGGCATGGGCGGTACTAGCAAGTACTTGTTCGGCACCACGTACGGCGGAGGGAACGGAGGCAATCCGGTGGTCTTCAATCAAGGCTATGGGACCGTCTACGCTGTGCTGCCCTGAATCGGCTCAGCAGGTTGTGGTCGCGCGATCCGCTCAAGGTAAACGTCGAGAGGGCCGCACTCATCGTGTTTTAGGCGAAGAGTGCGCTCTCTCGCTTCAGAGTACATATCTGCCAGATTCGATAACCGTGTTGCCTCCAGGCCACCGGATAAACTTAGTGTGCTCAAGCAACCAGAACCCTCGCAGGAGCGGTCAACAGCTCCCAGGCGATCGACCGTGGAAACATCCTACAAATTGACCGTGTTTGGGCCGTTCGCCCGCACACCTCTGTGTGCCGGTGGTCACAGACCGGTCCGCCCGGTGGGCGTAGTCAATAGTCAGGTATGAACTCGGTTCTATATTCCACGCGCGGAGGATTCATGGCGACTTTTACCGAAGAAACGCTCGACAAACAAGCTCATGACAAGCAAGCCGATCTGGCAGGGCCCGGGATTGGCAATTACACGGAACTGGAACGGGTGCTGCCCAACGATTACCGCTCGCTGCTGGACCGGCGCGACACGCAAAAGGCAGTCTTCCAGGTCAAGCGATATATCGAGGACAACCTGTGCCAGGCGCTCAATCTGGCCATGGTCGAGGTGCCGCTGATTGTGGATGTGGAGAGCGGCGTGAACGACATGCTGGACCGCGACGGCTCGCGGACGCCGGTTTCCTTCCACATCTCGAACGACCGCGGAGTGCATCCGATTGATGCGCAGGTGGTGCAGGCGGCGACCAAGTGGAAACGCGTCGCGCTGAAGCAATTCGATTGCAAGCCGGGCGAAGGCATCTGCACGGATATGCGCGCAGTGCGCAAGGATTATTTCCTCGATCACGACCACTCGGCCTATGTCGACCAGTGGGACTGGGAGCGCTCAATCCACGCCCATGACCGGAATGTGGCCTTCCTGAAAGACGTGGTGCGGAAGATCTGGAAGGTGCTGGTGGGCGCCGAGAAATTCGCGCAAGACCTGTTCCCTGCCCTGCGCGATCCGCGTTTCCCGAACCTGCCCGAGGAACTGACGTTCTTGCACGCGGAAGAGATTCTCGACATGTTTCCGAACCTGCCGCGCAAGCAGCGCGAGACGCAGATTCTCCAGAAATATCCGGCAGTTTTCATCATCGGAATCGGCTGGCCGCTGAAGGATGGCTATCCGCATGAAAACCGCGCCGCGGACTATGACGACTGGATCACCGACACGAAAAAGGAAACGCACAAGGAGACGCATGGCCTGAACGGCGACATCCTGGTCTGGAATTCGGTGACCAAGCGGCGGCACGAACTCACCTCCATGGGCATTCGCGTGAATGCCGAGACGCTGCAGCGGCAACTGGAAATGTCGAACCTCCTGGGCAACCTGCAGTTCCCGTATCACAAGGCGATTATGAACAACGAACTGCCGCTGTCGATCGGAGGCGGAATTGGGCAATCGCGAACGCTGATGCTTCTGCTGCGCAAGGCGCACTTGGGTGAAGTGAGCGTGACGGTGTGGCCGAAAATCCTGAAGGAAATCTGCTCAAAGAAAAATATTTTCGTGCTGGAGTAGATAGAGAGGCGCCGACCGCTTTGACCGGCGCGGACTTTAAGGGACGGGCAGTAGGCCCGTCCCTTTTGTTTATGGGCGCGCGGCTGCGGGCTGGCGAACTGAACAGGAGTTTCCGCCTCCACATACGCGGCTGGAAACCGATCGCGCCAGCCCACCGCGAGACGGCCCGCGCATAAAATAGACGGATGTATCATTACAATCCCTCGACCGCTCTTGAAGAACTTACCGAAGAAGCGACACTACCGAACCCGGTGCATGTGCGCGACATGATGCTGCGCAGGAAGCTCACGGCCGATGAGGCGCTGGAGTTGAACCGAATCTTTTTGGAGTATCAGAAATTTTTCGGCGAAACACAGAGGCTGGGCAAGGAAATTCTAAAGCGCCTGGTGGAGTAGAGTGTGGTCCGCGCAATTCGGCGGGCGCACTGACCGGCGTTCTTTCGAGACCGGGCGCGCCACCTGAACGCGGGCAAGGCCGCGTCCCCAGCAGCGGGGCGGCGATCAGTGGGCCGACGCAGCCTCCAAGTGTGCCAGATTGTTCTTCACGATCGCTACGTCTTCCGGGTCTTTTGCGTACTTCAGAAATTCGTGCAGCTGCGCGGTCTCGCTCGCGCGATCTCCCTTGGCCGCATAGATTTGCGCCAGGAGGAAATGGAAGCGGGGCTCCGCGTTCTTGACGTCGATCGCAATGGCCTTGAGCGCGCTTTTCTCGGCCTCCAATAGGTGGCGCAGGTTCAAGTTGGCGGTCGCATTGTAGGCGTAGGCAACAGCATTCGTGGCGGGATCGAGATCGAGAACGCGCGAGCTGAACTTCGCGGCGTCACCCCAGTTCTTCTGGCGGGTCGAAATTTCCGCCAGACAAAAATAGGCGGGCAGGTACTTGTCACTCGCATTCAGGGACTTTGAGCAGGCGCCCTGCGCCTCTTCCAGTTTTTGTTGAAGCTCAAGTACCTGACCCAGCAGAACCCACGCGGCGGCATATTTATCGTATTGTCCGATGGCTTTGCGCAAATGCCTTTCGGCATCGGCGAGCTTCTTCTTGTGCAATGCGTCACACCCGCTCTGGTATTCGCTCCTGGGCTTCCAAGGTACCTGCAAGTCGACCAAGCCGACGGTGCCCGGCGACACGGAATTCAGCGGAGGTAGAAAGCAGGCATATTCGTCGGTGGAAATCGTTTTGCCGTTGGCGTCGACGACGGCATTCTTATCGTTCAGCTCGATGGCGGAAGGCCCATCGTTCTGCATTGGAGGCACTAGACCCACGTCGGGACCGCGGCGCACCTGCGCGCGAAGGAAAGTTCCCGCCAGCAAGAGGCAAATCAAGAAAACGAGACGAACAAGAAGAGAATTCCGCCGGAGAGCGCACCAGTTCGGGCTCATGTTGCACCTGCCAATCTTGAACCCACACGATCGAACGAGAGGCGTTCGACTTTGCGTGCATACGCTGGTTAAGGATGTTAGCCCGTTTTTGCATTCACGTCCATACAGAAAAACTCCTATTGCGGCACGAAGTGGAAGGAGGTTGGAGGAAAATTTCACGGGCGCGCTCCGCCAGCCGCGCCCATGAGTTTGGGCTGCATCCAAGTGAGATCCGAGTAGGAATCGCGCAGATTCAGCTCCCACCGCAGGTCAGCGCACGCAGATTTCGGCGCATCATGCAACCGCAAAGCGAGGGGGGCACTCGGGGCGCAAGATGAAGATCGCGTCTTTGAGGGAGGAAATCTCAAAGACCGAGCTCAGGTGCGTCGCCTCCAGCATGCGCCGGAAAAACGGAGGCGGATCGACCAGCTTCAACCGCGCCGAATTCTGCAAAGCCCAGCGGCGAACGAGCAGCAGCGTACCCAATCCTCCCGCGTCCAACTGCTGAATCTCGGAGAGATCCAGCACCAACACACGCAGACGGTCGAGCTGTTCGATGCGGCGTCGAAAACCGTCGAGGGCAGCGCCACGCACCATGCGGCCCGCGCAACGCACCACGGCTACATCCTGCAAGCGTTCGATTTCGTATTGAAGTTCCATACTCTTGATCATACGAACCAGCCTCGGAAAAAGTTCCGCATTCTCAGTCTTCCTGATAGACGTGGGAACGGCGCAAACGTCACCATTTGCTGGGAAATTCGCAGGGAATTCAATATTTTGGGCAAGTGTTACGGGCAGGTAAATTCCGCGCAGCGGCGGCCGCTCAGAGGCCAACTTCGATGCGCGATCGGGGATCGAGAAAGTCGCGCAGCGCATCGCCAATAAAATTGAATGCGAGAACCGCGAGCATGACCGTGACAGCGGGAAAAATCACGAGATGAGGAGCATCAAATAAATGGGAGCGCGCGTCGTTCAGCATCGATCCCCAGCTCGCCGTTGGCGGAGGCACACCAAGGCCGAGGAAGCTCATGGTCGCTTCCGCCAGAACGGCGCCCGCCATGCCGATAGCCGCCTGCACGATCACGGGCTGAATGATGTTCGGCAGGATGTGGGTAGTGAGGATGCGCAGGTCATTTGCGCCCAGGGCTCGCGCCGCTTCCACAAATTCTTTTTCGCGAACGGCGAGCACCTGCGCGCGCACCAGCCGGGCATAGCCAACCCAGCCGCCAAGCGAGAGGGCGAGCACGAGATTGATAATTCCCGGACCGCGGAAGGCGACGAACGCGATCGCGATTAAGATTCCGGGAAACGAGAGAAAGGCATTCATCACGACGATGTTGACGAAACGGTCAATGCGTCCGCCGTAATAACCTGCGACCGCGCCGATGATGAGACCGAGCAGCAACGAGCCGGCCACCACGCTCGAGCCAACGAACATAGAAATTCGCGCGCCCCAGATGAGGCGCGAGAGAATGTCGCGCCCCAGTTCGTCGGTGCCGCAAAGGTGATGGAAGGATGGAGGCTCGAGGCGATTCGGCAGATCGATGTGGGCCGGGTCTTGGGGCGCAATCCAGGGCGCAAAAATTGCGCAGAATACAAAGATGGAGACGAGCGCAACTCCGATGGCCGCGAGTGGGCTGCGTCGGGCCAGCCGGGTGCCACTCGACAGTTGCCAGTTGCCGACCGTCCATTGGGGGTACGTTGCCATCTCAGTCGAGGGCTGCGCGGGGCGACGTTTTAACGTCGCTAAACGGGGACATGGCCGAAGCAACGGTTTTGGTTGCCACTTCTCAAGCTTGGTCTGGTTGAGTTCTTAAGTCAAGGTTTTTCCGGGTCGACCGCGATGCGGGACGAAATCACTTGTTTAATCGGGCGGATATTCTCCGGCCAGCTGGATCGAATTCACTACTGTATCCGAGAGTCGGTTCGGTGCCTCCGTCAAATAGCGGCGAAGATGGTACTCACTGCCGTATCCCCGGTTGCGCGCTTCATCCATGGCTACTGCCGTATCCTCGGGTTGACCGCCGAATAAAGCAAGTCCGTCAGAAAGTTCACCGCGACGTATGTCAACCCAATCGCCAGAATGCATCCCTGCACCAGATAGTAGTCGCGATTCGCGATGGCCTGGATTGTAAGTCGTCCGATGCCGGGCCAGGAGAAGATTGTTTCAGTGACAATCGCGCCGGCTAGTAGGGCTCCGAATTGCAGCCCCAGCACGGTGATGATCGGGATCATGGCGTTCCGCAAGGCGTGGCGATACACCACCGTGCGCTCTGGCAGACCTTTGGCGCGGGCGGTGCGGATGTAGTCCTGGCCTAACTCCTCGAGCATTGAGGTGCGGACCATGCGCGTCAGGATCGCGGCTAACGCGCTGCCCATAGTGATGGCGGGAAGGACTAAGTGGGCGAAAGTTCCGGAGCCGGAGACGGGGAGCCAGCCTAACTTTACTGCGAAAAATAAGATGAGGATTGGGCCGAGCGCAAAGTTGGGGAATGACAGGCCGAATAAGCTGACCACACTTAGGGCGCGGTCGTCCCATTGGTTGCGGCGCTGCGCGGAGCGGATGCCGGCGGGAATGGCGAGCGCAACGGCGACAAATAACGATGCCAGGGTTAGTTGCAGCGTAAATGGATAGCGCTGGACGATTAGTCCGGCTACCGGTTGGTTAAAGCGGAGCGATTTGCCTAAGTCGCCGCGTAACACGCCCTTCCAGTAATTCAGATATTGCTGGCCGATCGGCACGTCGAGCCCGTAGGCGTGGCGCATGGCTTGAATGTCCCCGGCGGCGGCGCCCTCCCCTAGCATTTGTTGTATGGGGTCTCCGGGGACAAAGTGGATTAGTAAGAAAACCGTCGACACGACCAGCCAGATCACCGGGAGAGTGTAGAGGACGCGTTGGAGGAGTTGTCGGAACATCAGTTGCCAGTTTTCAATTCTTGGCTCGCGGTTCGTGACTCGCTACCGGCAGTTGCTTCGGTTCGAACGGGCTCGATGCGCACTAGCGCTACGCGGTGGCCGTCCATTCTTTCAACCACAAAACGGCGGGATTGATATTCGAAGGACTCGCCTCCTGCAGGCATTTTCTGCAATCTGGAGAGTACGAAACCGGCTAGCGTTTCAAAACCTTCATCCTGCGGAAGCACGAGGTCGTACTGGCTTTCCAGATCGCGGATGTTGACGGCGCCGTCGAGCCGAAGGGGCGCGTTGGCATCGACGACGGGCTGCGCGGAGGCGATGTCGAATTCGTCTTCCAACTCTCCGACGAGTTGCTCGAGCACGTCTTCGACACTGATCACGCCGGCGGTCGATCCGAATTCATCCACGACCATGGCGAGGTGACGCTTGCGGGCCTGGAACTCGACCAGCAGGTCGAAGAGAGATTTCGTCTCCGGAACAACGAGCACGTCGTGCATGATCTGGTGGACCTTTAAGAGCGAGACGCGGCTGGGTGAGGGTGGAGCGCCAGGCTGGCCGATGCGGAGGCGCATCCAGCGCATCAGATCCTTGGCATAGAGCACGCCGATAATGTGCTCGGGTCCGCGCTGCGGATCGTAGACCGGGATGCGCGAATGCTGTTCGTCGACGACGCGGGAGAGCGCTTCTTCGAGCGTGAGATCGGCGGGCAGGGAAAAAATTCGGGTGCGCGGCACCATCACCATGCGGGCAGTAATGTTGTCGAGTTCGAGCGCGTTGAGCAACATTTCTTCCTGCGCCGAGGTGAGTTGGCCCGACGTGCGCGCCGCGGTGATGATGAGGCGTAGCTCGTCGGGCGAGTGCACGGAGCCGTGGCGAATTTCGTGCGTGCCGAAAGAGCACAGGACAAAACCGGCGGCGCGGCTCATGACGGCGGTCAGTGGCCCGGTGACGGTGAGGAAGAAATCCATGGGCGCGGCAACGGCGAGGGCGACGCGTTCGGCGCGCTGGAGGGCGAGCGACTTGGGGACGAGTTCGCCTAGGATAACGTGCAGGCTGGTGATGAGGACGAAGGCGACGCCGACCGCGATGGCGTGGGCGTAGAGATTGGCGTGCGGCAGGCCGGCGATGGAGCGCTCGAAGACGCGGGCCAGCACGGGCTCGCCGAGCCACCCGAGAGCGAGGCTGGCGACGGTAATTCCGAGTTGCACGCCATTGACGACGCGGGGGAGTTGCTGGTGAAGCTTTAGGACGATGCGCGCGCCGACGCGGTGGGCCTCGATGAGCTGCTGGATTCGCGTCTCGCGGACGCTGACCAGGGCAAACTCGGCCGCCGCGAAGAAGGCATTGGCCGCCACCAGGAGCAGGATGATGAACACCCGCAGCAGCACCAATGCAATCATTGGAGAATAATTCTAGCATTCGGCGGGATGCCTGGGGTGGCGGATGGACTTGCGGGTGTCACGGCGCGACTTCGGCGATCCCTTCGCCGGCGCTTCCCCTCCCTCGTTGCATAAACGGTCGCGGTGCGCGTTCCTTCATTATCTTTAGTAAAGAGTTGGGGAACTTTTTCGACTCGGGCGACATTACAGGAGTAGAAACAGACCGAAGGGCTGCGGGCTGGGGGAGGCCGAAGCCACTGATGGTCGCGATGACGTTACGGTCTACATGACACCGGGCCCCAGAACACCGGACCCCATGACGCCGATTTCCATGACGCCGATCTCCATGACGATGATCAGCGATGAAGCGTTGATGCTCGAGTTTCAGAGCGGATCACGAGAGGCGTTCGCCGAGCTGTTTGTGCGTTATCGCGGGCCGCTGTACGGATTTTTCCGACGCCGACTGAACGGCGACCCAAGCGGCGGATGCCGCGCCCAAGACCGGGCCGAGGATTTAATGCAGGAGACGTTCCTGGCGGTAATCCGGGCCACAGCACGCTATGAGCCGCGGGCGTTAGTACGTACGTATCTGTACGGTATCGCCATGAATTTGCTAGCGGCGGAGCGGCGGCGAATTGGGCGGGACTCGGCGGAAGAGGTGGCCGAAGAACCGGCGACGAGTAGTTCTCCCGAAGCCGTGCTGTGGGTCCGCCAGGCGTTGGCCCGCCTGGATGACGGGGATCGCGAGATCCTGATGTTGCGCGAGTATGAGCAGCTCAGCTACGCGGAGATTGCAGAGCTTGTGAAAGCGCCGTTAAACACGGTGCGGTCGCGGCTGTTTCGGGCGCGCATGGCGCTCAGGGAATGTTTGGAGCCGGGGCGGAAAGCAGAGGCGACAGCGACCGAGACGCCGATTCAGGCAGGAAGCGCCGCCGCGGCAAACGACACTGAGAGTCGCCCGCTGACGCGCGCGGAAAGGGAGGTCATATGAGCAAGATCGTCGGGCAGAAATCGGGCCATCCGCTGGACGCCGAAGAGTTGATGGCCTACCTGGACGGAGAGCTGTCGCAGTCGCGGGCAGCGGTCGCCGCGGCACACCTGCGCGAATGCGCGGAGTGCAAGGCCGTCGTGGATGGAGTGCGCGTGGTTTCTCAGAAAATTGGGACGTGGGAGGTCAATGTGCCGGAGACAAGCGTGGCTCAAGTGAATGTCGCTGGGGTGAACATGCCGTTGGCGATTGCCGATGCGCTGGAAAAGCGGCTTGGGATGGCGGTTGTGGGCGCGAAGCTGCCGTGGTGGCGCAGCTTTCTGGCCGAGCCTCGTTTGCGTTGGGCGATGGCCGGAGGCGCGGTCGCCTCCGTTGCCGTGCTGGCCATCATCTTCAGTTTGGTAGGCCGGATGCAGCGCGACGAGACTCGTCTGGTTGCGTCTCGTGAAGGAGCCGCCATGCCGCAGAAAGCCCGTCAAGGAATGGCAGCGTACCTTGAGAACGCTCCCCCAGCACCCTTACCGGCATCTCCAGCTGCCTCGGCGTCTCCTGAGGCACCGCGTGAGGAACTGGCGCAGGCGCGGGCCAGGGATGCGATTTCGTCGTCCCTCGAAAATCCCCCGAGTGATCGGGCATACGAAGCGCATGGCGTGCTGGGTGGAAGAGTCGACGGGACGGAGACCGCCCAGAGTAACCTGGCGGGTCTCAGCGGGCCGATGATCATTCGCACGGCCGATCTCAAACTGACGACCAAGGAACTCGACAAGGCGCGCGCTGCGATCGAGAGCATCCTCAAGCAGCGGCATGGGTATGTTGGCGACCTGACGGTAGGCGGGGCAACGGGTGGCCCGCGCACGCTGACGGCCACGCTGCGCGTGCCGGCCGATCAACTCGATGCGGTCGTGAGCGAACTGAAGGCGCTTGGGCATGTGGATTCGGAGTCGCAAGGCGGGCAGGACGTGACTTCGCAGTATGTCGACCTGCAGGCGCGGCTCGAAAATGCGCGCAACACGGAGAAGCGACTGACCGACCTGCTCAACCAGCGCACAGGCAGGCTCTCGGACGTGCTGCAAGTTGAGCAGGAAGTAGATCGCGTGCGCGGCGAGATTGAGCAGATGGAAGCGCAGCGCAAGACCATGGCAAACCAAGTTACATTCGCCACGCTGACCCTGACAGTCGCCGAAGAATACAAAGCGCAGCTCGAAGCTGTGCCGCCCTCGACCCGGACGCGCCTGCGCAACGCCGCGGTCGATGGCTATCGCAGCATGGTGGATGGAATCGTTGGCGTGATTCTCTTCTCGCTGTCGAGCGGCCCGAGCTTGTTGCTCTGGTGTGGAGTACTGTTCTTCCCCGCCCGCGGCGCCTGGAGAATGGCACGACGTCGTTGGGCGCAAGAGTGACCTCAAATATGCTTGCCGCCACCCACGCCTTACGCGAAGAAAGAGTCTTTTGCGCTCGGCTAGCTGGGCCGTGTAAGGGGCGCCCCACGTCTCGAAAGGCGTGCGACGTGGGGTGTTCAGCTCGCTTACGGCGGAGATGCCGTGAAACTGGGAATACTCACCGGGCTTATGGTGTCAGTTTGAACACCGTTCCGCAGCCGCTTGGGAAGCACAAACCATTTCCACCGGAAAATCCGCCGTACAAGGCGGTACCGTACAGATTCCCCGCGGAGTCGAAAACCAGCCCGCCCGCTGGGAAACCTCCGTCACTACCGCTCGAAAAACTGTACAAGACGGTTTGTTTTCCGTTTGTGTCGATCTTGTAAACCGTCCCGCAGCCTGAGCCCCGGCAACTTGGACTTGTGCCGCCTGCGAACGTCGTTCCATAGAGATTACCGGCGGAATCCAGCACCACCCCGCCCTCGGGCAACATGCCGTCTGAAACGGAGAACTTGTGCAACACGGTCTCCTTGCCCGATGGGTCAAGCTTATAGACCGTGCCGCAGCCTGACGGAGTACAGGCCGAAGAGTTGCCGCCCTCCCATGTGGCTCCGTACAGGTTGCCGGCCGAGCCAATCGCTATGTCGCCCTCGGGCAGGGATCCGTCCGGCGCGCCTTGGAAAGCATATAGAACAGTCACGGTGCCGGACGTATCGATCTTGAATACCGTTCCACAGCCTCCGCCGCACCGCTGACTACCTCCCTGGTAGGTCGTACCGTAAAAATTTCCGCTCGCGTCGCGCACCAGGCTGTCCGGCACATAAGCCGCGCTGCTGAAGTCCACAATCGTCTCCTGGCGCTTCTTCGTGAGCTCGAAGACGGTTCCGCAGCCAAAGCCGTTGCACCCGGTGCCGCCACCCTGGATGGTAAGTCCGTACATGTTGCCCTTGGCATCCAGGATCAGGTTTGCGGGAGCCTGACCGTCCTGCGAATTGACCGGAAAGTTGTGAAGCACCGCTCTCTTGCCTTTCTTGTTCAGCTTAAACACATACCCGTATGCGCCGGGACCGCCGAACTCCATCGTTGCATAGAGCATTCCGGATTTGTCCAGCGCCAGGCTCGACACCCCATAGCCCGTCGTCGACCCGTTCTTGGAGGTGAACAGAGTTGTCTCATTCCCGGAGGGATCGATCTTAAAGATGTTGCTGCAGGAACCTTTGCAGTTGAGACTGCTATTCTCCGCGCTAGCGCCATAAAGATTGCCTGCCGAATCCAGGATCGGGGTTATGTCGGGAAATGCCCCATCGGAATTTCCCATGAACGTGTAAAGGACGGAATAAGTCTGTGCATTTGCCACTCCTGGCAATACCGCTGCGAAGGTTATCGCGCAGATCAAACAAACAATCGCGCCAGCCGCACCCGATTCCAATTCTAATTTCGACTTTCGATCTCGTTCCTTCATTTACTTTGCCTCCCGGCAAGACATTAGGCCATAAGCCACACCACTTGTCCTTGAAACCAATGTCAACAATTTGTCAAAAGTGCAAAAAAAGCGGCTCTGGCAGACGATCCGGTTTCAAGAACTCATCATTGTATGCGCACGGTAGGGACTGGCACAGTGAGGATCTTTCGATCAACCGGGTTGAAGTCAAATGAGGTGGAATTGAATGGGGTGGAAGCGCCGGCCTTCAGGCCGGCGTAGGAGACGGGACCGAGAAGGCGCTTCAGCCGCGCCAGAACGCGACCAATAGGCCTCTCAACAACTTACGCAAACAGAAATTCCTTCGTCCGCAGCTCCTTGATCGTGTCCCGCAGCTTCGCCGCCTTCTCAAACTCAAATCGCTTGGCCGCCTCTCGCATATCGCTTTCCAGCTTCGCGATGTAGCCGTCTAACTCTCCTTGCGACTTGAAGTCGGGCATGCCATCGGCTTCGGGGCCGGTCAGGTCGGTGTAATCGGCTCCTACGATGGCGACCAGCGTCATGTCGAGTGGGCGGATAATTGACTCGGGCGTAATACCATTCGCTTCGTTGTAGGCTTGCTGAATGGCGCGGCGGCGGTCGGTCTCATCCAGCGCCTTCTTCATCGAGTCGGTCATGCGGTCGGCATAGAGAATGGCGCGGCCGTTCAGATTGCGGGCGCAGCGGCCGATCGTCTGAATCAGCGACCCGCTCGACCGCAGGAAGCCTTCTTTGTCGGCGTCGAGAATGGCGACCAGCGAAACCTCAGGCAGATCCAGGCCTTCGCGCAGCAGATTGATTCCGATCAACACATCAAACTCGCCCTTGCGCAGGTCGCGCAGAATCTTCACGCGCTCCAGCGTCTCGATTTCCGAGTGCATGTAGCGGCACTTCACGCCCACCTCGCCGTAGTATTCCGCCAGGTCCTCCGACATGCGCTTGGTTAACGTCGTAACCAGCACGCGCTCGTTACGCGAGACGCGGTCGCGAATCATGTGCAGCAGGTCGTCGATCTGGCCTTTCACGGGGCGAATCTCGACCGGCGGATCGATCAGGCCGGTCGGCCGGATGATCTGCTCCACTACCACGCCCGCGGACTTCGTCAGCTCATACGGACCGGGCGTCGCCGAAACATAAACGAGCTGATTGGTGCGGTGCTCGAACTCCTCAAACGTCAGCGGACGATTGTCCAGCGCCGACGGCATGCGGAATCCGTACTCAACCAGGACCTGCTTGCGCGAGCGGTCGCCGTGGTACATGGCGTGCAGTTGCGGCACCGTCTGGTGCGACTCGTCGATGAACATAAGGAAGTCGCGCGGGAAATAGTCGAGCAGCGTAGGCGGCGGCTCGCCCGGCAGGCGCCCCGTGAAGTGACGCGAATAGTTTTCGATGCCGTGGCAGTAGCCCATCGCCTTGATCATTTCGAGGTCGTACATCACGCGCTGGTGAATGCGCTGCGCCTCGACAGTGCGGCCCTGCTTTTCCAGTTCCACCTCCCACCACGCCAGCTCTTTTTTGATCGACTCGACGGCCGACGCGCGCGTTTCGTCTTTCATCACATAGTGCGTTTTGGGATAAATCGGCAGGCGAACGTAGCGCTGCTTTACCGTGCCAAAGAGCGGATCGATTTGCGAGAGCGACTCGACCTCGTCGCCGAACATTTCGATGCGATAAGCCATGTCATCGTATGTGGGATAGATCTCAAGAACGTCGCCGCGCACGCGAAACGTGCCGCGCCGAAAATCGCCTTCGCTGCGCTCATACAGAATGTCCACCAGCTTGCGGGTGATGTCGCTGCGCTTGATCTTCTGCCCTTTTTCGAGGAACAGCAGCATGCCGTAGTAGGCCTCGGGCGAGCCCAGTCCGTAGATGCAGCTGACCGAGGCGACGATCAGGCAATCGCGCCGCTCAAATAGTGACCGCGTCGCCGACAACCGCAGCTTGTCGAGCTCGTCGTTGATCGTCGATTCCTTTTCGATGTACAGGTCGGCGGCGGGCACGTAGGCTTCGGGCTGGTAGAAGTCGTAATAGGAGACGAAATACTCAACCGCATTCTGCGGGAAAAAACTCTTGAACTCGTGGTAGAGCTGGGCGGCAAGAGTTTTATTGTGCGCCATCACGATGGTCGGGCGGTTGGCCGCCTCGATCACCTTGGCCATGGTGTAGGTTTTGCCCGAGCCGGTGACGCCGAGCAGCACTTGGTGCTGCTCGCGGTCGAAGACGCCCCGCGTGAGGGCCTCGATGGCCGTGCCTTGATCCCCCTGGGGCTTGTAGTTGCTGATGAGTCGGAAATCCACGGAGTTTTATTATAGGGGACGAGGCCGGCGCGGTTGGTAGGGGCGCAACAAGCCGGGCGCGACAGCGGGCCTCCGGCCGGGTGTTCCACAAGTAGTCAACGTACTAGTGTGTAATTTCCTCCTCCGGGCCATCGATATCGGAACTTTATACTAAGTGATTCACCTTAGAAAGCCCGCCCAAGCCCCCGACAAATCCATGAATTCCTGTAGATCGCGGGTAGACATTACCTTAGTTTTCGCGGTTTTTCGCGGAGAATGAGCGATTGGTCGGATTTTTTCACATTTAGTTAACAATCGTTCTGGGAAATGGCCGCGAGAATGCACGAAGTTGGCATAAAGAAGTCCAAATTTCCAGAGTATGCCCCAAGCCATGCCGATGCCACTCGGGGCCAGGGGTGTACGTATCTCAGGTGCAGCTGATGGACGAAAAAATCAACCAGATGGGACCCCGGGAGCGCCAGATCGTCGAACTTCTGCTTCAGGGATGCGACAACTCGGAAATCGCTCGCGATCTCAACATGGCCGAGCGCACCGTCAAAGCATACTTTAACCGCCTGTTCCTGCGCTTCGGAATCAAAGGCGGCATCAAGCGGGTAAAACTCGCGACTTTACTCTATAGGAGACAGTTATGGCAGGAGAGACGAGCACCCTCCGCGGGCCCAACCAGCGCGAGCACTTCATCATTCAACGCGTAGCTGAAGGCTGCAAAAACCGCGAGATCGCCGACTCGCTTGGCACCACCGAGCATGTCGTAAAGAACGATCTGCGCCTGATCTATGACAAGCTGGGACTCTGGAATCGGGTGGAACTGGCGCTGTGGTACGAAGCACGCCGCTTTGAACAGGCATCCAACTAAGCCGGGCCGGGCACCTGCAACGAATTCTGAGAAAACCAGGCGGATCGCGATCCTGGAATCGCGGTCCGCTTTTGTTTTGGAGGGGCCGCGTTACACCATCTCAGTTCCCCACAAGTCGTGCAGGTGAACAATGCCGCGCAGCCGCCGGTCGCCATCCACCACCATCAGGGACGTAATCTTCATCTCCTCCATGCGGGCGAGCGCGGTGGCGGCGAATTCCTGCGGGCCGATCGTCTTGGGATTCCGCGTCATGCACTCCTCGGCGGTGCGATCGAGCGTATCCTTGCCGCGCTGCTGGAGCAGGCGGCGCAGATCGCCATCGCTGATCACGCCCAGTAGTTGCTCGCCGTCGACGACGGCGGTCACTCCCAGCTTCTTGCGCGACATTTCGTAGATCACGTCGGGCATTTTGGTGTGGGGCGCGACGCGCGGCAAGGCGTCGCCGGAATGCATCAGGGACTCGACGCGCGCCAGGCGTTTGCCGAGTTTGCCGCCGGGATGAAGATTGGCAAAGTCTTCCTCTTTGAAGCCGCGCCGTTCAGAGAGCGCAACGGCCAGCGCATCGCCGAGCGCCAGCATGGTGGTGGTAGAGGCGGTTGGCGCAAGCCCAAGTGAGCACGCTTCCTGTGAAATGGAACAGTCGAGCGCAACGTCCGCCGCCGCAGCCAGCGTAGACGCTTGTGTGGCGCGGGCGCCCTCGCCCGCCGCAACTTCATCGCACGTCATCGTGATCAACGGCACCTGCAGGCGCTTTATGGTCGCCAGCAGCTGCAGAATTTCCTCCGTCTCGCCGCTGGCGGAGAGCACGAGCACAACATCGCCGCGCACAATCATCCCCAGATCGCCATGCAGCGCTTCGACGGGATGCAGATAGAGTGCGGGCGAACCGGTGGAACTGAGAGTGGCGGCGATTTTTCGCGCGATCAGGCCGCTCTTGCCCATGCCCGAGACGACGACGCGTCCCTGGCATCCGAACATAAGATCGAGGGCGCGACCAAAAGCGCCGGCCATGGGCCCAGCCAGACGGTCAGCCAGTGCTCGCAACGCCTCCGCCTCAATGCGCACTACATTTTCGCCAGTCTTGGCCATGAAGGGAGAATGTTAGCAGAAGCGGAGAATGGTTTTGCCACGCGCCCTCGGGGCACCTAGAAGAAGAGCAATCCCGGCATCGGGTAGTGCTTGCGATTGCGCGTCCACAGGTGAGCCTGATTCAGCACTGCGGCTGCGGCAATCAGCGCGTCCGCGATCTGCACTCCGTGACTCTTGCAATATTGTCTAAGATAATCGCCGGCCTGACGGCCCGTCTCGTAGTCGATCGGCACGCAAACAAGCGCGCGAAACAACTTGGCAGTTTGGTCATGCTCCCGCGGTAGCGCTCCGGCCCACACTTCGGCGGAACTCACCGGCGAGCACAGGATTGGGTCGCCTGACTCCGCCAGTTGCGTCCATCGGAATACAATTTCGCGATTCCGCTCTCGAGAAACCTCGATCAGCACGTCGGAATCGACCAGCACCGTCACCGCCTGCCCAGCCTCTCACGCCGAGTATCCCGCCGCAGGCTTCGCACATATTCTTCAGTCGAGTCGGGTAAGTCTTTACGACCCTTCCTGATTCCCACGAAAGCGAGCATGGCCTCTCGACGCTCGTCCAAATTGCCAAGATAGCGCTCGCGCGCCGCTTTGCGCACCAGGTCAGAGATGGTCGTTCCCTGGTTCCGGGCGCGGTTGCGGAGCGCATTCCACAGGTCGTCGTCGAGGTAGAGCTGAGTCCGATGCACGATGTATATTATACATCATCGCGAACTCTTCCAATAGAGTCACCGCAGGCCGAGAAGGACCGCGACATACCGGCGGACTTTCGTCAACAAGGCGGGCGCAGCTTTCGAGTGGAACTTGGCGTTGCGACCACTCCAATCCATGCTCTTCAACTGATCGACCAGAATGGCGCCTTCAATCTCATCCACACTGATAGGCAATGCGAACGGATAAGGCTTTCGTTTGCTCGTCAGGGGGCAGACGACCGCGAGGCCGCTCGCCCGATTGTAGCGTTGGTCGGTGAGCACCAAAGCAGGACGGCGCTTGGCCTGTTCACGGCCCACCTGCGGATCAAAATCCATCATTACAATATCGCCGGCTTCCGGAACGTAAGCAGTTGCCATGTCACCACTCGATGACTTCTTTTCCTACTTCCGCCGCTGTCGAAATCTCCGCGTAGCGATTCTCGGGAGTAATTTTGGCCACCAATTGGGCGAGGGTGGGCATCCGGCCAGCGCGTCGCACTTCGACATGGCCGTCAGCCGCGGCTTCGATCTCCAGCGAGTCGCCTTCCTTCAGCCGGGCGCCCTGAGCGATGGGCTTGGGAATCCTTATGGCTAGGCTGTTCCCCCACTTCACCATTTGTGCCTTCATGCGTCCTCCGCTATGGATACACGTAGTATACACCATGTATATACTTCCGTAGATCCGTCGGCACGGCCGAAGAACGCTCCGAGGGCCTTGTCTTTATTTTTCCACCAGATGAGCTTCCACCATCTTGTCGGCCGAGCGCGTCTTCTTCACCCCCATGATTTCGACCGCTTTTGCCGCGATGTGTTCGGCGGAAACCTCGAACTCTTTAATCAGCTCCCAGGGCGCACCGGAATCTCCGAATCGGTCCTTCACTCCGATCGCCCCCGTAATCACAGGAAGTCCGTACAGCTCCGGCGACTCGGTAATGACGCTCGCCACCGGCCACGCCAGCGCGCCAATCTGGTGCTCTTCGGCCGTGATCACCACTCCCGTCTCGCGCGCGGCGCGCACAATGGCGTCTTTATCCAGCGGCTTCAGCGTGTGCATATTGAGCACGCGCGTCTCGTATCCAAAGTCGGACTTGAGAATCCAGGCGGCTCGCATCGCCTCGGGAACCATCGGACCACACGCGATGATGGTCAGGTCCTCGGCTTCATCGCGGTAATCGGATTCGAGTCTGGTCTCGAACGCCTCGATGAAGTTTGCCGCCTCGCGTCGCAGGCGAATCACATTTGCCTTGCCAAAGACGAACGGCGTCTTTTCGTCGGTAACGATGGGCGTCGCCTCCCGCGCAAAGCGGATGTACTTCGGGCCGACGTGCTGGAAAAGCAGATAATCCGTAGCTTTCCGCGTCTCGTTTAGGTCGCACGGCACCACCACATTCATGTTCGGCAAACCGCACATCGCGAAACAATCCTCCAGCGCCTGATGCGTGGCGCCATCCGGTCCGACGCTGACTCCTCCATGCGCGCCCGCGATCATTACGTTGAAGTTGCCATAGCAGATGGAGGTGCGAATCTGGTCGAGATTGCGCGCCGCCGCAAACGTCGCATACGTGCCAAACACCGGCAACTTCCCTTCCCTCGCCAATCCCGCAGCCGCCGAGGTGGCCGACTGTTCGGCGATCCCCATGCTGATCCAGCGCGCCTTGCGCTCCGGTTTATTCGCGTAGAACTCGCTGATTGTGATCGACCCGGAAATGTCGAGCCCGAAGCACACCACCCTCGGATCGTCTCCGTTCGCCGCCAGCGACTGCCCAAAGCCCAGCCGCGTCGGCTTCATCTGCACTTTCATGTTCGGGTCGGCATTCCACCAGAAATTGCGATGGAACTTCGGCATTTTGGCATCGAGTTTTCGCTCCACCTCCGCTTGATATTTCCTGGCGTGCGCGAACAGTTCCTCGACCGGAATTTTTCCCTCAAGCCCGAGTTCCTTCAGCGCCTTGTTCAGCTCTTCCAGGTTCGGGGACCTCCCGTGCCATCCCGCAATGTCTTCCATGAAGCTGACGCCTTTGCCCTTTACGGTGTCGGCGATGATAATGATCGGCCGTCCGCAGCCAGCCCTCGCCGTTTCCAGTGCGTCCACAACCTGCTTCATGTCGTGCCCATTAACGTTCATCACTTCCCAGCCGAAGCTGCGGTACTTGTCCTCGAGCGGCTCCACGTTCATGACGTCTTTCACCCAACCGTCGATCTGCAACCGGTTGCGGTCGACGATGCCGACCAGATTATCCAGGTTGAAATGCCCGGCCTCCATCGCCGCCTCCCAGATCTGCCCCTCCTGCTGCTCGCCGTCTCCCATGATGCAGAAGACGCGATGATCTTTCTTGTCGAGCTTGGCCGCCAGCGCGAGTCCGACAGCAATGCTCAAGCCTTGGCCGAGCGAGCCGGTCGAAACTTCCACACCCGGCAGCTTCAGCCAGTGCGGATGCCCTTGAAATGGGGAATACAGTTTGCGGAGCAGCGCAACGTCTTCTTTGGGACAGAAACCGGCGAAGGCAAGGCCAAGATAGAGACTCGGCGCTTTGTGTCCCGTAGACCAGATAATACGGTCGCGGTCCGCCCAATTGGGCTTCTTAGGATCGTGCTTGGCCACGCGGAGGTAGAGCGCCGCGGTGATGTCCATGATGGAAAGCGTTCCGCCGGCATGGCCGGAACCGGCCGCGCACAGCGACACGAGGTCATAGCCCCGCATCAGGTTCGCCTGCTCTTTTAACTCATCGACGGTATAGGAACGCAGAACTTCGCCGGTTACCGAATTCTGGATAGACATGGGGTTGCTCCTTGGAAGGCGCCGGGCATGAACCACGAAAGTGGGCGAGGCAAAAAGCGCCGCATAGGCTTGCAATCTGAGGCTAGCCGCCTATGTCGCAAGGGTCTGTGAGAAGGGTCACAGGTGGGGGTGACGCGCGACGCAATACACCCACTCCGCCCGCAGTTTATCGAACCACAACGCACAGATCGCAGAGACTGGGGTGGCAGTTCGAGGCGGGTCCAAGCTCGAAGCTCGCGGCTCGAAGCCCGCAGCTGTCTTACCGCGCCGATTTGAAGATCGCGAACATCGCGCCCTGCGGATCGCCGATAATCGACATCCGCCCCACGCCTTCCATGGTCATGGGCGGCATGCAGAGATTCGCGCCCATTTCCTTCGCCTTGTTCGCCGTAGCATCTACGTCATCCACCAGAAAGTACGCGAGCCAGTGCGGCGGCACTCCCGGCTGCAAATACTTGGAGGGCGGCATCCCTCCAATCATGTGCTCGCCGTTCTTGATGTGCAGGTAGCCGGACGGATCTTTCTCGTCGCTCACAAACTGCCAGCCCAGCAATCCCGAATAAAACTTCTGCGCGGCATCCGTATCGGATGTGCTCAGGTCCCCCCAGCACAAAGTGCCATGCACCGAGTGAATCCCAATCCCCGCATTTTTGTTTGGCTGCCACAGGCAAAAGTAGGCTCCGGTAGGATCCTGAATCACCGCCATCCGCCCCGCATCCATAACGTCAAACGGAGGAAGAATTATTTTGCCTCCAAGCCCAGGCACCCTGCCCGCCGATGCGTCCACGGCATCAACTTGAATGTAGAGCATCCAGTGCGGAGGAACATGTTGCGCCACCTGATCGGGGCGCAGCGTATAGCCCGCAGCCGCGTCCCGGCCGTCGAGCCTCCATATTGTGTAGAACTCGCTGGGCCCCATCGGCATGTCGTTTGGCGTCCATCCAAAGAGCGCGCCGTAGAAGTTCTTGGCCGCGGTCTGGTCGGTGGTGGCGAGTTCAATCCAGCAAAACGATCCGGCGGGATGCTTATCAATGTGGGTCATAGCGGAGAGAGTTTACACCAATTCCCAGAAGGGATTGTCAACGTCAGATAAACGCGATCACGAATTGTGCCCGCAAGACCTCGCAACACGAAGTGCACAGACAAATACAGCGCGTGTCAACTGTCTTCCCCGCAATTCTCTGCGAACTCCGCGCCCTCCGCGGTTCAATCTACAGGTTCTTTGCCGTCCAAGCCTCGATTTTTGCCAGCGCCTTATTCAAGTTCTCCAGCGAATTCGCCACGCTGAACCGCAGATAGCCTTCGCCATACGCCCCAAACGCCGTTCCCGCCAGGCAAGCAACTCCGGCTTCTTCCAGCAGCGCGTCGGCCAGCTTTTTCGACGGCCAGCCCGTTTTGGTGATGTTCGGAAACGTATAGAACGCGCCCTTCGGCAGCCGGCACGAAAATCCTTTGATCTTATTCAGCCCGGCCACGAAGACATCTCGCCGACGCCGGAATTCATGATTCATCTTGTCAACCGAACCCTGGTCGCCACGCAGCGCCTCAATGCCAGCCACCTGCGTAAAGCTCGCGGTGCAGGAGTTCGAGTTCGTCATCAGGCGCGCGACTTGCGAAGCCAGGTCGGCGCGCATCACGCCGTAGCCCATGCGCCAGCCCGTCATCGCGTACGTTTTCGAAAAACCATCGAGCAGAATCGTGCGCTCTTTAAACCCAGGCACGCTCATGATCGAAAATTCTTCGCCCTCAAAAATCAGCCGGCTGTAAATTTCATCGGATAGCACCATGATATTGCGATCGCCAATGGCGTCGGCAATCCCAAGAATGTCGCGCTTGGTCAACATGCCGCCCGTAGGATTGTGCGGCGAGTTCAGAATAATGAGTTTCGTCCGGTCGGAAATGAGCGACGCAAGTTCCTCCACGTCCACCGAAAAGTCGCGCTCCTCGCGCAGCGGAATCGGCACCGCGCGTCCGCCCACATAATTAATCATCGACTCGTAAATCGGAAAGCCAGGATTCGGGTAGATCACCTCATCGCCTTCATCGATCAATGCCAGGATCGAAAAGAAGATGATCGGCTTGCCGCCCGGAACGACCACAACCTCGTCGCTCGACACGGGTACGTGTCGCGTGCTGCTGACGTACTCGGCAATCGTCTGGCGCAGGTCGGGCAGGCCGGCAGCCGGCCCGTAGTGCGTCCACCCGTGATGCAGCGCGTTGACCGCGGCGTCGATCACGTTTTCCGGCGTATCGAAATCGGGCTCGCCAATCTCGAGGTGAACAATCTCTTTGCCCTGTTTCTCGAGCGCGCGGGCGCGGTTCAGGACTTCAAAGGCGGTCTCGGTTCCGAGACGCGACATGCGGGTGGCAAGACGTAGTTCAAGCTCTGTAGTTGTCATGGTGGCGGATGGCATTATAGCGCCTCGGAGGCTGACTTGGCCTGGAACGATTTTCGCGCTCGCCCGTGGCGCGGGTCAAATGCGCCCGTCACACGAATCAGTGACGGAAAAACAAAGGTCTTGCGGATTTTTACTTCTTCATTCTGACTTCTGATTTCTGACTTAATTCTGACTTCTGACTTCTGATTCATTCCGAGATCGTGCTCTCTTCGCTCTGCGCGCGCAGAATTCGATCCACCGAGTACGGCGCACGCTGCGTCGGCTCGTGGTAGTGCCGAACCTGCATTTCTCCCAGCAAACCGACCGCCAGCAGATTCAATCCAGCCAGCAGCAGCACCGCCGCAAACAGCATCAGCGGTCCGTGCTTGGTCATCACATCGGTCTGATGCAACAGCTTTTCCAAGCCCAGGTAGCTTGCGACCGCCATTCCGCCCATAATGCTGAACATGCCGATCGTTCCGAAGAAATGCAACGGGCGCGACAGATATTTCAGCAGAAAGCGAATCGTCATCAGATCGAAGAAGACGCGGAACGTACGCGAGATTCCATAGTGCGAAACGCCGCGCTCGCGATTCACGTTCTTGATCGGAACCTCGATGATCGACGCGCCATGCCACGAGGCAAGCGCCGGAATAAACCGGTGCAGTTCCCCGTACAGCGGAACCTGCCCGAGAATTTCGCGGCGGTAGGCTTTGAAAGTGGTGCCGAAGTCGTGAATATCCACGCCGCTCAGCTTCGCCATCAGCCAGTTCGCGCAGCGCGACGGAAAGCGCCGCAGCCAGAAATTGTCCACGCGATTCTTGCGCCAGCCGCTGACGATGTCATAACCCTCGGCAATCTTTTCCAGAAATAAAGGAATGTCGGCGGGATCGTGTTGCAGATCGCCATCCATGGCAATGATGTATTCGCCGCGCGCGTTGTCGAATCCCGCCGCAAGCCCGGCGGTCTGCCCAAAATTACGGCGCAACTTCACGACGGTCACACGGCTGTCGACGGCCGCAATCTCGCGCAACAAATTGAACGTCCCGTCCACCGAGCCGTCATCGACCAGCACCATCTCGAAAGTTTCGCCGTTCGCCTCCATCACCGACTTGAGGCGGGCGTAAAGATCGGTAACGTTCTCCTGCTCGTTGTGCAGGGGCACTACGATTGAATACTTGAGCACAGTACTTTGATTATACGGTACGAGGCTGGGGTTCCAGGTATCTTCCAGGACGCTCGCAGTGTCGTAGTTTGATGCGTCAACGCCTCGGAGCTAAAAAGCAACCTCAGCGTACTCCGCGGGTTTTCTCTGCGCTCTCTGCGGTTAAATGCTTTTTGTCCGCGGATGCCATGCCGACCTCACAAGCCAGGACTTTGGCTATACTTCGTATCCTTCGCCGCCCAATCTTGCATCGACGGCACGCTCCATTTACACTGCCAAAACCATGCGCCCTGCGACCCGCCTCTCCGGCCGTGGCTTTACCTGACTGCGCTCCGCCTAAACGTCCGTCGGCCGTTCCCAATCAACAATTGAAAATCAAATTGAAAATCAAAGAGGAGCCATCGTGTCAGGCCGTGTCTTCCATGTTGTCGCCGTATCGTCCATCGTCCTGGCGCTCGCGGCCGTCGCGCCCCTGGCACACGCCCAATCGCCAAAGAGCACTGACTCTGAGGCCAAGGACAGCCGCCATTTCACCTTTCACTACGCATTTACGGTAAAGAAGGTGCCCGCGGGCGAGCGCCTGCGCGTTTGGATTCCGCTCGCGCACTCCGACGACTTTCAGAACGTAAAGGTGACTGCGGAATCAGCCGACCTCTCGTTGAAACAGTTTCGCCAATCGGAATACGGCAATGAGGTTCTCTACGCCCAGACGGCGAAAGCGGACAAAGCCGAATACAAATTCTCGGTGGACTACGATGTAGAGCGCCGCGAGCACGTAGTGCTCGTCGATGGAAAACCCTTGTCCGCGCCCCACGCGAAGTCCGCCCCGAAGGTCGAACTCGCTCGATTCCTCGAGGCCGATCGTCTCGTTCCCATCACCGGCATCCCCGCCGAAATCGCCGTCGAGCAGACCAAGGGCGCGGCCACCCAGCTCGAAAAAGCCAAATACATCTACGAGTACGTCTTCCGCACCATGAAGTACGACAAGACTGGCACGGGCTGGGGACACGGCGACACGCTCTGGGCCTGCGATTCCCGGCACGGCAACTGCACCGATTTTCATTCCGTGTTTATTTCCATGGCGCGCTCGCAGAAAATTCCCGCCAAATTCCAGATCGGCTTCCCTCTTCCGGCCGACAAGACTTCCGCAGAAATTCCCGGCTATCACTGCTGGGCCGAATTTTACGTCGACTCCATCGGCTGGATTCCCGTCGACATCTCCGAAGCGTGGAAGCATCAGGAGAAACACGATTATTTCTTCGGCGCGCACGACGCGAACCGCTTCCAGTTCACCGAAGGCCGCGACCTGAAACTCACGCCCGCGCAAGACGGTCCGCCCCTCAACTATTTTGTCTATCCCTATGTCGAGGTCGCCGGCAAAGAGCACGCCAATGTTTCGATTGGCTTCTCGTTCGAAGACGCCGGAACAAAGCCACTGGCGGCCAGTGCGGCTCATCAGGGTCCCGCTTTCTGAGAAGAGATGGACTCAGATGCTAGAATCGTGGGCGCGCATCAGCCCACATTCCAAGGAACATGCCATGCCAAAGTACGTAATTGAACGCGACATCCCAAACGCCGGCAAACTCAGCCCGCAGGAACTGCAAGCCATTTCGCAGAAATCCTGCGGCGTCCTCCGCAACCTTGGGCCCCAGGTGCAATGGCTCGAAAGCTTCGTAACCGACGACAAGATTTATTGCATTTACATTGCTCCGAACGAAGAAGCTGTCAAGGAGCACGCCCGCCAGGGCGGCTTTCCCGCCAATCGTATTTCTGCCGTCCGGTCCGTCATCGGCCCGACCACGGCGGAAGGCTGAGTTCAAGGCGCCGTGACCGACACCCACTCGCCGGACGTTCGCAGGCCGGATGGTCGCAGGCCAACCATCGGCGTGTTCGATTCCGGCGTCGGCGGGCTCACCGTTCTCGCCGCGCTGCTCCGGCGCATTCCTGACGCCAACTATCTCTACTTCGGCGACACCGCCCGCCTGCCCTACGGATCAAAATCCGCGGCCACGGTGGCGCACTACGCGGTGGGCGCCGTCCACTATCTCCAGCAGCATGGCGCCGAATTGCTCGTCATCGCCTGCAATACCGCCACCGCCCTCGCCTTCGAGGAAATCAAATCTGCCTCCAACGTAGAGGTCATCGGCGTCGTCGAACCCGGAGCCAGCGCCGCCGCCGCCGCCACCCACGCCCGCAGAGTCGTCGTTATTGGCACCGACGCCACCGTCGCCAGTCATGCCTATCTGCGCGCGCTTGAGGCTCGCGGCGTCTCGGTAAAAGAAAAAGCCTGCCCGCTCTTCGTCCCCTTGGTCGAAGAGGGATGGGTCGAGCATCCCGTAACCGAGCAGGTCGCGCGCATCTATCTCGAGGAAGCATTCTCCGCCGACTCGCGCGACGCCGATGTCCTCGTCCTTGGCTGCACCCATTACCCGCTCATCAAACCGCTGCTTGGCCGCATCGCGCCGCCCCACGTCACCATCGTCGATTCCGCCGAATCCACCGCCCACGACGTCGCGCGCCAGCTTCAAATCGAACCTCTCCGAGTGTCGTCCCAGTTTGCGGCGTCCCCGCAGATCGAGCGCCGCTCCGCGCCACGCCTCAAATTTTTCGCCACTGACTCCGCCGAAAAATTCAAAAAGATGGGCACCCGCTTTCTAGGACATCCGGTGGAAGATGTTCTTCACGTCGATTTAAAGGAATAGGGTGGCAGAGCGCCCTCGGCGAAGAAACTCTGGTTGGCTCGTAGCTCGAAGCTCGTAGCTCAAAACAAAAACGGCCGCATCGCGCGGCCGCTCGTTCGTCAAGAATCCCAAGCTTCTAATACAGCCGGAAGCTCACTTCCACGTTAATCTGCACCGCCACCGGTTTATTGTCCTTCATGGCCGGCTCAAACCGCCAGGTCTTCACGGCCTCAATTGCCTTCTCATCCAGACCTAATCCCAGCGTCCGCTGCACGCGAATGTCGCGCGGCCTGCCGTCCGGACCGACCACCAGCCACAGCACGCACGTCCCTTGAAATTTCGCCTTGCGTGCCTCTTCCGAATACTCCGGGTCCGGCGCATAAATTGCCTTCGGCGCCGAAACGCCACCGCCTACGCGGAATGCGCCCCCGCCCGTTCCTCCGCCGTGCCCCGGCCCAAATCCCGGCCCTTCGCCGCTTCCGACGCCCCCGCCGCTCCCCGACCCAATGCCCGATCCCGAGCCCGTTCCATTCGACGGCAGCGATGCCGGCATGTGCGACAGCGGATCGCCAAGGTTCGGCAAATTCGGCTGCACGATTTTTACCTCGGGCGGAATCACCACCGTCGGCTCCATCGGCAGCTTCGGGTCCTGATTGCGCACCACCACTTCCGGCGGTGTGAACTGTTGCATCGACTGCTTGGGCAACCGGCCCTGCGACGCCTCCAGCTTGTCGCGGTCACCGCCCCCGCCGCCCCCGCCCGAACGTGTCTTCGACGGCTCCAGTGTCGGCATGTCCGGCGCAATCAACTCCACGGTCTCACTCGGCTTGACAATCTCCTTGACCGCTTTCTGCCCCAGGTAAGTACCCACGATGATCAACGCAATCGCAACAATGTGTACAATCGTCGACCCAACTACGCCCTTGCCCTTGTAGTTGTAAAAGCCCCAAATGTCCCGCACCGGCACAGGCTTCGACGTCAGCACCAGCGGCGGCAGTTTTTTCGGGAAAAAGAATTCGTCGATGTTCCGGAACAGCGACTTCCAAATCGGCTCGTCCAGCGTCTGATTGTGCAGCAGCAGATTCAGTTCGGGCTCTGGGCCAAGGTCTGGCCGATCCGGTAGTGCATTAAGTTCTGGCATATTGTCCCGAGAGCTCCGATTCGGCAAGGTCAGGTTCGCCTATCTGGAAGCCACTGATTTAGATGCTCCTACCTTCCTCAACGGTCGCTTCCCGATTCGCACAGTCCAACCCATTAGACGGCCTCTCACTCAGAATGTACGGTTAGATGCCGCCGATCTTCGAATCTGCCAAAAATTGTACACGGTTTTTCGCCCCTCGCCACAGTACTTTTTGAATTCGCAACGCCCGCGCGCGGCACCAATAGACGCGTCTTCTCCCCCTCCCTATAATTGAAGATTCAATCATTTAGGAGAACACTGCAAGTGCCGCCGGAGTCCAAAGACCTGAAGTCTACGATCAACCTGCCCAAGACCACCTTCCCCATGAAGGCCAATCTGCCCCAAAACGAGCCCAAAATGCTCGCCCGCTGGGAGCAGGACCGCCTCTACGACCGCATCCGCGCCGCCCGCAAAGGCTCGCCCCTTTACGTCCTCCACGACGGCCCGCCCTACACCAGCGGTCCCATCCACCTTGGCACCGCGATGAACAAGTGCCTCAAGGATTTCATCGTCAAATCCAAAACCATGTCCGGCTTCGACGCCCCCTACGTCCCCGGCTGGGACTGCCACGGCCTGCCCATCGAAATCAAAGTCGACAAGGAACTCGGCGGCAAAAAGCTTCAGATGCCTCCGCTTTCCGTGCGTAACGCCTGCCGCAAGTATGCGCAAAAATATCTCGACCTCCAGCGCACGCAGTTCAAGCGCATTGGCGTCTTTGGGCGTTTCGATCAGCCCTACGCCACCATGACGCCGCAGTACGAGTCGACCGTCCTCAAAACTTTCTTCTCCTTCTACGAAAACGGATTCGTCTACAAAGGCCTGCGCGCCGTCTACTGGTGCATGCACGACGAAACCGCCCTCGCCGAAGCCGAAGTCGAGTACGAAAACCACACCAGCCCCACTGTCTGGGTGAAGTACGCATTCGCCGACGATCCCGCCAAAATCGATCCCGCCCTCGCCGGCAAGAAACTCAACACCATCATCTGGACCACCACTCCCTGGACCCTGCCCGCTTCCATGGCAGTCGCCTTCCATCCCGATGAAGAATATGTCGCCCTCGAATCCGGCGGCGAAGTCTACATCGTCGCCTCTAAGCTCGCAGCCGACGCCGCGGCGAAATGCAATCTCGCCGATCCCCATCCGCTCGCCCACTTCCCCGGCCGCAAACTCGAGCGCCTCAACTTCCAGCACCCATTTCTCGACCGTAAAATTCTCGGTGTCCTCGCCGACTACGTCACCATGGACACCGGCACCGGCGTAGTCCACACCGCGCCCTCCCACGGCGCCGAAGACTTCATGACCGGCGTCAAATACGGACTCGACGCCACCAGCAACGTCGACGAAAAAGGCATCCTGCGCAACGGCCTCCCCGAATACGAAGGCCTACGCGTATGGGACGCCAACCAGCCCATCCTCGATCTCGTCAAGAGCCTAGGCGCGCTCCTGCACAGCGAAAAAACCGAGCACTCCTACCCCCACTGCTGGCGCTGCCACAATCCCGTCATCTTCCGCGCCACCGAGCAGTGGTTCATCTCCATGGAAACGCCCATGCCGGGAAGCGCCGGCAAACATGACACCCTCCGCACCCGCACCCTCAGCGAAATCAAAACAGTAAAATGGGATCCCGCCTGGGGCGAAGAGCGCCTCTCCAACATGATCCAAACCCGTCCCGACTGGTGCATCTCCCGCCAGCGCGTCTGGGGCGTGCCCATCGCCGTCTTCCTCTGCGAGGCCTGCGGCAAGCCGCTCAACGATCCCGCCATCAACAAAAAGGTAGTCGAACTCTTCGCCCGCAACGGCGCCGACTCCTGGTTTACGAACGAACCAGACAACCTCATACCCGCCGACACAAAATGTCCGCACTGTAGCGCAGCGAAGTTCGAAAAAGAATCGGACATCTTCGACGTCTGGCTCGAATCCGGCGCCAGCTATCTCGCCCTCGTCGCCGCCGAGCCCGAATATCCCTGGCCCTCCGACCTCTATCTCGAAGGCGGCGACCAGTACCGCGGCTGGTTCCAGTCATCGCTGCTCTGCGCCATGGGCACCCACGCCACGCCGCCCTACAAAAACGTGGTCACGCCCGGCTGGACCCTCGACGAAAAAGGCCAGGCCATGTCCAAGTCGCGCGGCAATGACGTCGATCCCGTCGATATCGCCGGCCGCCTCGGTGGAGAGGTAGTCCGCCTCTGGACCGCCAGCGTCGATTTCCGCGAAGACGTAGTCGGCTCCGAAGCCCTAATGCAACGCGTAGGCGAAAACTACAAGAAAATTCGCAATACATTCCGGTACATACTAAGCAACCTGTACGACTTCGACCCGACAAAAGACGCCGTACCGTTCGAAGAAATGCAGGAACTCGACCAGTACATGCTGCGCGAGACGGTCGCATTCGCCGACGACGTCAAGAAGTCCTACGACGACTTCGCCTTCCACAAGATCTACCACCGCGTAAACCATTTCTGCATCGTCGACCTCAGCGCCTTCTATTTCGACGTGCTCAAAGACCGCCTCTACATCATGGCGCCCAAATCCCAAGCCCGCCGCTCCGCCCAAACAGCCATCTGGCAAATCGGCGAAGCCTTAGTCCGCCTCCTCGCCCCCATCATGAGTTTCACTTCGGAAGAGATCTGGCCTTATCTACCACAGGTCGAGGGTCGCGAAGAGAGCGTCCATTTGGCCCACTTTCCCGCTGCGACCGATATCCTCGGCGCCGGCGCAACCGAGCGGGATGAAAAGCAACACGAGGACTGGACGAAACTGCGCAACGTTCGAGACAACGTCCTGAAGGCACTCGAAGACGCACGCGAAAAGAAGCAAATCGGTGGTGGCCTCGAGGCCAGAATTGATCTGAGCGCATCAGAACCGCTGTACGAGCTCCTGAAGACTTATGAAGGGCAACTCCGTTACCTCTTCATCGTTTCTGCGGTTACTCTGAAGCCTTGGGTAGAGGTCGAGGGTGCTGTAGGCGGGATTATCGTAAATGTTTACGCCGCCGAAGGCCAAAAGTGCGAGCGCTGCTGGAACTACTCCACCCAAGTAGGCGAAGACCCAACCTACCCCACAGTCTGCGAACGCTGCAGCGCCGTCCTGAAGGAGTTGTGAGTGTAGTGCGCCGTCACCGCTCGATACGTAGTGAGCGTAATCGCCTCCCTAGAAAAGAGCCGTAACTCACTGCAACCAGGTGGTTGGCGTGCAACCTCTTTTCATGCCTCGTTGTGACCGGATTCCGGTCATGCTGAACCTGGTTTCGACGGTTGACCCACACTTCACCGATTGAGCCTCTTCGCAAGACGCTCAAAGAACCAAAGAACGGCATTCTAGTCGAGAACTGTCACCATTGTCTCTGTCTCACTTGTGGGGTGCGCTCCACCCGTCTGTTCCCCCGGTCAACCCTGACATTTGGGCTTTTTGGGATTACAGGGGCGCCACTGAAATTGCCATGATGTCGGTTCAAATTCCGCGTCTCCGTTATAGTAAACATTGACGTTATTCCAGTTGTCTCGCCAAAACCAAGAATCGATGTCGAATGTGACTCTATTGTTTACAAAATGACCGATCACGTATTCTTCGTTTACGCCGTAGTAGTCAATACCCTGCAACACGGCTTCTTCACCATCTGGAATTACGTCACCTTCGGCAGACAGCGTCCAATAAGCCTGGCTCTTCTTCGGTGACAGGTCAAAATGCTGTGTGCTGGTCTGAATGCTACTTACGGCATTGCCTGTCAACGTAACTTGAACCGTCTCTCCGTTAAATGCAAAGCTCAGTTGACCCTGGTCGGTGCCGAGTCCTTGGGGGACGTAGACGACGTAAACGTCACAATGACTTCCAGGTCGCACCGCTTTTGAGCAACGGTTAGCTGAGAGGGCAAAGGGATTTCCGCTTGTGTCGATGGTTAGAGTTAGTGACTCGGTCCCAGTATTGAAAAAACGCACGTCTTGCGGTGAGCTTGAATAACCCGGAACCGCCGTGATTGTTAAGCTGGTTGGCTGAACCTTTTGGGCCGCAATAAATGGAACTATGAAAAACAGTACGCACGCTACCCTGAGATAGAATTTCACGATCAATCTCCTATTGAACTCGCGGGAGAATAGTCGAACGGATCGGACGCTCCAAGCGATCAGATCATAGAAGCATCGTTTCAGACAGTCAACTATGATTGGATCGATTGGAGGACACCGAGTATGGTTGACGGTAAATCTCGATTTCACTCACCGATCTCCACCCCAAAACCACTTGACTTAGCTCCCCTCTCAGCTTCAACTAAAACCAGCGCACATATCGCGCCGTTGTTCTAGTGTTCTTTGACAAAATCTGTGGACCCAAGCATTCAGACCCGCCGAGAGGGGATTCTGAGAATTTCATCTAAATCCTTATTCTGGAATACTTTACTGATAAGTCCTTATTTTCGAATACTTTGCAAATACCCCCTCGAAAACAGCCATTTTTCGGTAGATAAGCCTCATGCAATCAATACTTTGCCTCTAAACCTCCTGGTTTGAATACTTTGGCAGGAAAAATCGAAAATTTCCCTGAAATCGAATCTAACTCTAACTTATAAAAAGAGTTGCACGAAATAAGTTCAAGTCTATATTTTTGAATACTTTGCGAGCAAACTTACTCTAAGTTACTGATTCCATTAGACAGCGTAGGATGGAGGGGGTGGGGGGTAGGGGGGTAGGGGGTAGGGTGCGGTACTTGGTGGTACGGACCGGGCGCATCCCCGGCAGACGGAACGCCATGAGCGCGAGGAGGCGGGAGAACCGGCCTTCCAAACCACCACAGTCCTCACCGCGCCGAAAACGCGATAATCTGGAGATGCCGTTTCTCCCATGCGCAAATACTTCTTTCTTATTGCCGCGCTGGTCATCGCCCTCGACCGCTACACCAAGTGGCTGATCGCGCACCGCGTGACCATGCACGGCAGCATCACCGTCATCCCCGGTTTTTTCCGCATCATCCACACGGAAAATCCAGGCGCGGCATTCGGCCTCTTCGCCGACTCGCCTTCGCAATGGAAGGTCGCGCTGCTCATCGCATTCTCGGTGGTCGCTCTCGCCATCGTTTCCATGCTGCTCTGGAAAAACAGCCACCGGTTTACCTCGACCGGCGTCGGGTTGTCGTTAATTCTCGGCGGCGCGATCGGAAATTTATGGGACCGGATCGTAAGCCGGCACGTGGTGGATTTTCTTCTCTTCTATGTGAAGAGCTATCAATGGCCCGCATTCAACGTGGCCGATAGCGCGATCGTAGTCGGCGCCTGCCTGCTCGTCTTCGAAATTCTGTTCACAAAATCGCCCACCCAGCAGTCCGCCTAGCTGATGTCGCGAGAGCCTTCAGTCTTTTGGGTTTAGCTCGTGGCTCGTGGCTCGAAGCTCGCAGCTCTCTAAGGCGTTTGATACAGCTGCCGGTAAACATTCGCATTGCGCAAAATGGCTTGCACGTATTCGCGCGTCTCGGTGAACGGGATCGATTCGACGAACTCCTGCGGATCGCGATAATGGCCTTCGCCCAGCCAGTCGGAGACTCGGTCAGTGCCCGCATTGTAGGCAGCTAGCGCGTATTCGAACTGCCCGTTGTATTTGTCGACCATATCTTTGAAATAGCGCGTGCCGAGTTCGAGGTTCACGGTGGGCGTAAAAAGCTGCGGTGCTTTATAGCCCTTCAGCTTCACCTGTTTCGCGACGCTCTTTCCGGTCTTTGGCAGAAGTTGCATCAAGCCAACCGCATTCGCGCGCGAGAGCGCACCGGCGTTGAATTCCGATTCCTGCCGAATGAGCGATGCGACCAGAAACGGATCGAGCCCATTGGCCACGGAATACTTGCGCAGATCGCTCCAGTACGCCCGAGGAAACAGAGCTTCCCAATAAGGACGCGGCAAGTCGGGAATGTCGACGGCGAAATAGTTCGGCGTGGTGCGCTTCATGATCTCGATGCCGCGATCGTAGCGTCCGCCATCCTGATACACGCGTGCCATCTCCGGAGGCGCCCAGCTTCCGCCTTCCTGGACCGCGGCCGCCTGCAATTCGCGCACGGCCAAATCGGCCAGCCCGCCGTTGGAAAGCAGCCGCGCGCGCGCCACACGCAGGTTGTCGTCGGGAGGCTCGGCCTCCGCAATCCTGGCGGCAGTGGGCAGCGGCGCAACATGGTCGAGCAGCGCGTAGTGAACGCCGTCCGCGGCCGCGTCATTTTTGCCGAGGCTCTTCAGTCGCTCGCGACCGAGTTCGGCGTAATAGTAATTGTGAAAGCGGTCGCCAAGTTTCTGATAGAACGCGCGCGCCATGCCGGGATTGTTCTCTTCCTCGGCCAGACGTCCTCGCCAGTAAAGCGCGGCGGGAATCTCGGCGGAATCGGGATAGAGCGCGATCTGATTTTCGAAACCTTTGCGGGCGTCTTCGGTCCTTCCCTGGCGAAAGTTCAGCCACGCCGCCTTCCAATGCGCATAGGGAGCGCGCACGCCATTCGGGAAACGCTGCTGGAGTTCGCGGAAATGGTCGATGGCGCGATCGTAATCCTTCTTCAGCAGATACATGTTGCCCGCAGAAAAGAGCGCCTGCTCGAGCCACGGGCTGGTCGGACCGAACTGCCGCAACTGGTTCAAGGTCTCGAGGACAAAGTTCTCGTCGCTGGTGGAACGCGCAGTTTCGGAAAGAAGATAGAGCCGCTCGGCCTCCGCGTCGCCCTGCTGCACGCCGATGGAGGTGAGAAGCTGCCGCGCATCGTGGCTGCGGTCGCTCTTCTCGAGCGACGTCGCCAGCGCCAACTGGAGGCCAACGCGCTCCGGCGCCGCAGTCTCATTGACAAGATCGCGATATTCGTTCGCCGCTTCGTTGTAGTGTTTGCTCTTGAATAATAGGTCTACGCGCGTGCGCCGCTCGGCAAGCGAACCGGAGACGCCGAGCTTGCGCAGTTCAGCACCCGCGGCATCGGCTTCAAAGCTGTTCGGCAGCGTGTAATAGAGGTTACGCAGGACATCCGCCGCTTTTTGCCGGTCGCCAGTCGCCTCGTAGGCTCGTCCGAGCGCGAACTCGATATCGCTGCGCACGGGCGTTCGGTTTTGTTCGAGCAGAACCGCAGCCTCTTGCGCGCGGCCTTCTTCCAGCAGCACGTTGGCGTAGGCGAGATCGGCGTCGCGAATCAGGAGCGAGTCCGGAAACGTCTTGCGGAAGTCGGAGAGCGTCGCGAGCGCCTCGGCGTTGCGGCCGGTTTTCATGTAGGCGTCGCCGAGATAATAGGTCACGTAGTCGCTCAACTCACTGGCACCGGCCTTGGCGCGGTTCAGCGGATCAATCGCTTTGGCATAATCGTGATCGAGCGTGTGAGCATAGCCAACGACAAGCCATGCCAGCGCACCCGCATCTTCTTTGGCGTGGCGTCGCGCGTAGGCTTCGACTCCGGCGTAAGCAGTCGGAGTCCGATCCTGAAGAAGTTGCTGCGCCATCAGGCGGAGGTTGGCCGAGGCTACAAAGGCCGCGCGCGCCCTGCGGATGCGCGGTGAGACTGGCTTGCGGTGTTTCGCGGAGCCGGTTTTCTTGGAAGAGGTTGCTTTCTTTTGGCCGGCCTTTTTTGAGGCGGTCTTGTTTGCGACGGCCGAAGCCTTGTGCGGGGCGGGTTTCGGGGGTTTGCCCGATTTCGTTTCCGGCGAGGCGGGTGGCGCAGTCGAAGGGGATCGCGCGTCTTCCTGCGATAAACCAAACCGGGCGAAAGACAACGTCACCGCAAAAACCAAAACTGCAAACTTGCGCACTGAAACCTACCTACATCCTGAAGTTGGGCCCCATATTGCTAAGATCGTCTTCTGCGAGACTTCGTTTGATCTCATCTTCAAAGTAATTGCCGGAAGCCGCAACCGTACTCCCGTAACGCTTTTGGTACGTCGCCCGGCTCTTGTCGATCGGTTCCCTGAGGCGATCGTAAAGATCCTTCTTCGCGCGACCCTCTGTGACTTTTGCTTGATTATAGAGCTTGATCTCGTCGACCAGCAGGCGGGCGAATCTCCGGGCCTTGCTGTGAGTCTCCGCGTCCTCTGGCGACATGGCTGGAGCGGCCGGGGAAGCGGCGCTGGAAACAACTTCGGCTTGTATCTCTCCGATGGCCAGCGGCTCGGCGGAGGAAATCTCCGTCATGACCGCAGCGGCCGCTGCGGACTGGACTTCTGTGGGCGCGGTCTTTGGCGCGGCTGCGCACTCGTACGCGACGTCTTGCGTAACGTCAGGCTCGAGATGGGTAACGGTCGGTTCGGCGGCGTCCATGCCGATGGCTTTCACCACCATGGGTGAGCCCGATGACGCGGCGGCAGCCATGGCATAAACCGGGGCGTGCGCGGCGAACGGATCATTGAACGCCGACTGCGAGGGAGGTTCTTTTTGAATTACGGGATGTCCATCGGCCGGACTGCCGGATGGCTCTTTGTGCGCCTGCTTGCGCAGCGCGGTTACCTCGAGCCATGCGCCGGTCGCCAGGACAAGCACTTCGATCGAGCCTGCGTCTAAAAGCGTTCCGTCGCTCCGGTCATCCGCGTAAACAAGCGCCGCGACTTTGTCTTTGAGAATGAGGGGAAAAAGCTGTAAGTTGGCGGGGGCTCCAAAAGCCTCTATAAAGTGAGCATCGAATTCATTCGCCACGACGGTGACCGGCGACTGGTCGGCTAGGGCGCGAACGACGGCGGGGGCATTCGAGTCAAGTACGAAATCTTTCACCGCGTCGTGGCCGCGAAAACCACGGGCCTGCCAACCCGTGGCCTGGTTTCCCTTAACCACGAAAAGAGCGACGCGGGTGGCGTAGCGAGAGGTGGAATCGAGCAAGGCACGCAGAATTTCTTTTTGCGACGAGCCCGTCTGAATCTCGGAAATGGCGTGCGCGAGCTCGGCCGCCCCCTTGGGGCCGACGGATTTGCCGGGCTGGGCGGCAACTTCCTCGCTCACGCGGCGGGCAATGTCTCCGCGCAACTGGGCAGAATGGTTGATTAGGACCTCGGCAACCACTTTTTCAACAATCGGTTCAATCCAACTGCATTCCGGCATGCGTACTCCAGAGTGAGGGGAATTGGAAGGCGCCTCACCTGACCTACTAACACTTTATTGTAGGGCCGGTTGGACATGCTCTCACGGCACCTTGGTACGTGGCCGGATGGTGCCGAAGGCAAGACTGGGAGCGCTTTTCGCGGCGGCCGATGTTTTCTTGCCGAAGCCAGAAGATGGGCAATACGGCTTGGGGCGCGGCGCAAAATGCCGGGAACCGTTACAATAGTGACGGGGCGTGATCCAAGGAACGATAAAAATCTGCATCAAGTAACGAATGAGCGCAATCCAACCAAACATACAGCAACCGGTCAGCGAAGAAATGGAGCTGGTCCGGCGTGCCAAACGCGGCGACGATACGGCGTTTGAAGAACTGGTCCGGCGCTATGACCGGAACGTCTTCCGCATCGCGCAGCACATTACGCAGAACCGCGAGGACGCGGAAGATGTAGTGCAGGATGCGTTCCTGAAGGCGTATGGAAATTTGGCGCAGTTCCAGGAGCAGTCGAAGTTCTACACCTGGCTGGTACGGATTGCGGTCAACGAAGCGCTGATGCGGTTGCGCCGGAGAAGGCCAGAACGCATGGTCTCTCTGGACGAAGAAGTAAAAACGGAAGATGACTCGCTGCCCCGCGAGGTTGCGGATTGGAGTCCCAATCCGGAACAGATGTATAACCAGGCGGAACTGCGTGAGATTCTGACGCGCACGATTCAGGGTTTGCCGCCCGGCTTCCGGACGGTGTTTGTATTACGGGATGTCGAGGGCTTGTCGACGGAAGAAACCGCCCAGGCGTTGGAATTGAGCATTCCGGCAGTGAAGTCGCGGTTGCTGCGAGCGCGGTTGCAGTTGCGCGATCGGCTCAGCCGCTACTTTCAGAAAAGGGCGAACGGAGATAGCGACAAGTCCAGCGGAGATGGCGACCAGTGAAGTGTACTGAGTTTCTGAACGAACTGACCAACTACCTTGACGGCGCTTTAGACGAGCGGACCAAGTCCGAACTCGAAAATCATCTGGCGTGGTGTCACAATTGTTATGTGGTGTGCGATACCACGCGAAAGACAATCGAGATTTATCGCAACCAGGAACTCTACGAACTGCCGGACGATTTGCGAGGCCGCCTGCAAACCGCCATCATGAGCAAGTGCAGCGCGCACAAGGAGAAGAAGTCCGGTCCGCAAGAGTTCTGAGCCTGCTTTTTTTCTTCCCGGGAAAGTCCCTTCCATCCATCGCGTATTCCAATCGAAATTCACGCTGGTGATTTCCGCAGTGCGGCGGACGAGCCCGGGCCGCCTCGGCAACCTTTGCAATTCTTCCGGAATCAAAACCCGCAACCTGAACACGCACCTTTCCGCGGCGAACCGAATCTAAGTAAGTACGACAGATTGCTGGCCAGGCTGAGTAGTTCGAATTCTCTTACTGCCTTAGTTCCAGGCTGTAGAAAGGTGCAGACGATGCTTACCAAAATGATGAACGCCGTATTCGGTTGCCGGCATAGCCGTTACAGTTTTCCAATCACGATGCGAGCGACTGCTCGGCGTGGGTCAGCCGCCTCCCGCGCTGGCACGTATGTGGTGTGTCTGGATTGCGGCAAGGAGATGAGCTACGACTGGCAGCACATGCGGATGGCCGATCCTTCGCCGAGAAAAACTGCGCCATCGCTGGTGACGAAAGAGGCCGCATAGTCCATTCCCGGATTGAGCCTGGCCGCTGCCACGCGGCGCCCCGAGCTTGAAGTTTTCGCTCACGGGATTGCCCTGGAAAGAGAGATAATGGGCGTGACGTCGTGATCTGCGGAATCGAATAAGCGGCAATCGGGAAGTCGGCCATCCTGGCCGATTCTATAAAATCCCGCCGCGGCGATGTCAGGAGGTACCATGCCTCTTTCCAAGCTGCGCGAATTTCTGGATCGCAATCAAATCAAATACCTGGTGATCTCGCACTCGGTGGCCTACACGGCCCAGGGGATTGCCGCGCTTACACATACCAAAGGGAAAGAGCTCGCGAAGACTGTCATGGTCATGGTGGATGGGCGCCTGGTGATGGCGGTCGTCCCCGCGTCGTTTCGCGTCGATCTGTACCGGCTGAAGAAATACCTGGGCGCCGATACGGTCGAATTGGCCAGCGAGGCGGAGTTTCGCGGGCGCTTTCCCGACTGCGAAACCGGATCCATGCCGCCGTTCGGCAATCTCTACGGCATGGACGTTTTTGCGGATGAGAACCTGGCCGACGACAAGGAAATCGCCTTCAACGCCGGCACGCACCGGGAGTTGGTCCGGATGAGCTTCGCCGATTTCGAGAGGCTGGCGAATCCGGTGCTCATCCCGCTGGCAGCGCACCATGCCGCCGTCAGCGTAGCCTGAGACGCGCTCCGGCCTTTTGGCTTGTGGGCGCGGCGCACAGCCAGCGGTTCGGCGCGCTTTGCCTCAGGGCGGTATGTTCTTCCATCTCAGGGCCGAGGGAGAGTCCTGTCTCCGCTCCTTCGCTTTTTTCATACAATCTTCACAAATCGCTGTGTTAGATTTGCCAGTCCACAGTCATCACGACGGAGGAAAATGCATTGGGCAAGGACATGGTTCCCAAGAAGATCTTCTTCACCAAAGGTGTGGGGAAACATCGCGAGCGTTTGACCTCATTTGAGCTTGCCCTCCGCGATGCCGGCATCGCGGCGCAAAATCTGGTTCGCGTTTCTTCCATCTTTCCGCCGCAGTGCAAACTGATTCCGCGCTCGCAGGGGCTGAAGTATCTGCACCCGGGCGAGGTCGTTTTTGCCGTGGTGGCAGAAAATTCCACCCACGAACCCCACCGGCTTCTGGCTTCCTCCATCGGAGTCGCCATTCCCGCCGACCGCAACACCTACGGCTATCTCAGCGAGCATCACTCTTTCGGCGAGACCGAAGATGCCGCCGGAGATTACGCCGAAGAGCTCGCCGCCGAAATGCTCGCCACCACGCTCGACGTGGAATTCGATCCCGACCGCTCGTGGGACGAGAAAAAAGAAATCTACCGCATCTCCAACAAAATCGTCCGCACCGCCAACGTGACGCAGTCCGCAGTAGGCGACAAGCGCGGCCTGTGGACCACGGTAATCGCCGCAGCCGTCACGATCTTCGACTAATCGGGAACAGCATCAAAAGGTTCTGGAACCGGTAAACCGGCGCGCGTTGGCGGAAACTGTCGCGTCAGCCGTTGACGTACTGACATGGTATAGTTAATGTAATTACGAGGTACTTACCATGTCGAAGGAAGCGGTCTTTACGGTCAAACTGGAACCCCAACTGCGCGACGCCTTCGCGTCCGAAGCTGCGGAGACTCACCGCACCGCATCCGATCTGGTTCGCGGGTTCATGCGGGAATTCGTCCAACGCCAGCGGGAGGCGCGGGAACACGATGCCTGGTTTCGCGCCAAGGTTCAGGAAGCCATTGACGCGCCTCGCCCAGGAATTCCGCAGGATGCGGTCATGGATGAGACTCGGGCGATCATTGACCGGATCGCAAATCGATCGCGGCCGACGAGGCCGAGGCGAAAACGGTGAAAGTCGAGTGGCACCCTCTGGCGCGCGCCGATCTTGCCGAGTTGGTTACCTACATCGCAAAAGGAAATCCTACCGCCGCTTATGGCGTGCACGATGAAATCCGGAAGCAAACCGAACTGCTAGCCATCTATCCGGAGATCGGCCGTCCGGGGCGAGTCCGCGGCACCCGCGAGTTGGTGGTTACGGGGACACCTTACATCGCCGCCTATCGCTACCCCGGCGACAAGGTTACGGTACTGCGCTTGCTGCATGGGGCGCGCCGGTGGCCGCGGAAACTGTGAGCACCGAGATTTGACATAGCCACGACCGCGCCGGCTACCGCACGTCATACGGAAAGATGCGGCGGAGAAACTTACCGCCGCGAGTGATCAGTCGCGAATGCGAGCGCATCCGCTCGGCCGATTCGTAGCATCTTCCTTCCAGCAAGGCGATCCGATCGCGATAGATTGCCACTCTCGCCAGAGTCTGTCCTACGGCCGCGCCGCCGTAATCCTTCTGCGGAGACTCGCCGATCCCGAAGTCGACGCACTCGATTCCCGAGCGAAACGCGTGCTCGATCAGCATCTCGAGTTGCAGCATCGAAGGCGAATATTTCGCATAGGCTTCGTCAAAACAAGTGGAGTACAGATGCAACATGCCGTTAAACACCGGCGACAATTTCATGGCGATTACGTCCCCGCCGCAAGTCAACGCGGAAAGCCAGATGCGCCCCTGCGGCGCGAGTTGTTCGACCATGTGCCGATAGAATGCGCGGTGCTGCGGATCGGAAAGCGGGCTTTGCATTCCCTTGGCGGCAAAACGCCCGGCGTGCCAGGAGAAGAACTTCTCCAAAAGCCGAAGGATTGCCTCGGCGCTGGTCAGCACTTCAAATCCGATCTCGCCGCGCTCAAGCAGGCGGTTCCTGGATTTTCGCAGGCTTTTTCCGGAATGACGATGGGCGGATGCGCCGGTGAATTCACGGCGCGTGAGCTGCCGAACATGGTCCGTCTCTCGCGTGGCCGCGTGCAGTCCTCGCTGCTTCGCCGCCGCAACAACGCAATCCAGGAAAGCTGTGCCAACCCTTAGCCGATCCAGGAATACCCCGTCCCAGCCGCCAGCCTTCGAACAGCAAAACTCGATGAGTTGATGAGCGACCGGCTCTTCATAGCCCGTCCGCACCAGGCACGAGGCGTAATCGGCGTAAGGTTGACCCGCGAATTCCAGCCAACGGCGCGCGCGCAGGTAGCGCCGTCCCAGGCGCACCACTAAAGGAATGACGCCTGTCAGCGCGGAGCCGGCATCACGAAGTGTAAGGATCCAAGTCTCACTGTTCGTAAATGCGAGAACGTTGGCGTTGATCCAACCAAAGCTGTCGAAGACGGTCGCGTTCGGACACCCGTGAAGAAGTTCCTCCCATTCCGCGCGCAGCGGCTCGCATGCCTGCATCGACGGAAAGACCTCAAGCGCGAGGCTCATCCGCTATTCCGCCCTTCGTCCCAGGAGCAGTATGCTCTTGAGAGATTCGACGGCTCCAGTAATGGTGGCGGCAAATTGCGCGTGCGTCATACGGCCGATTCCGACGCGCGGCAGACAGAATGGATTGCTGGAGCGCGTCACAAATCCGCCCTCGCCGGCGAAGGCCAGCGCGTAGCCGCTCTCGCGCACCAAGGCCTCGTCTCGTGACGTGAAATCAAGACCCGGAGCGCCAAACGGATAGGCGAAGGCGCGCACCGGCTTTCCCAGCACGCGCTCCAGCGCGGCTTTGCTCTCCGCAATTTCGCGGTGGGCGTTTTCCGGCGCGAGCGAACCGAGGATCGGGTGCGTGACGGTGTGCGATCCGAGCTCGATGCCGTTCTCCACAAGCGCACGAATGTTGTCTTCGCTCAGGAATTCAAACCTCTCTCGCTTGGCATCTTCGGGCTCAGATATATTGCCGGGCTCGGTCACAGGCAACTGACTTTGCAGCAATTCCAGTTCTTCTTGTTGCTCGCGTTCGGGCAGCGTGCGGCAGAGGCTGAAGAATCTTCCGCAGGCGGCGGCGCGCTGCTCATGGCTGTCGAGGCGCCAGCACTCGCCGTTGCTAAGGCACCAACTTTTCGCCGGCGAAAACATCAAGCGGGAATAGGCATCCTCGAACCAGGTTTGGCGACACAAGCCCAAGTCGCCGGTGAGCGCAAAGCAAACTGCGCTCATCTCACATTGCTGCAACACAGGCAGGGCATGGCGAAGATTATTCGCGTGCCCATCGTCAAAGGTGATGAGCACCGGACACGAAGGAACAGCGGCGCCGCGAAAATACCAGTCGGCGAACTGTTGCAAGGTAATCGGATGATAGTGCTTTTTGAAATAGGCGAGCTGCCACGCAAATTCCTCGACGCTTACCGTCATGCCAAACAGCGGATTGCCTTCGGGAAATCCAGCCGGCAGAACATCGTGATAGATCGCGACCAGCACCGAATCGCGCCTCAGGAGCCGAAAAACATTCAGCAGCCCGCTGTGAAACAAAAACTCGAAAAGCCCGCGCTTCGCCCGGATATAGAGCGGGTTGGCGTACCATGACTCACGAACTCTCACGCCCACCTCGTGATCGCAGCCTAGGAGTGATCGCAACGCGAGTCATCCTGGCAGTGCGTCTTCCACCTGGAATCGTGTCCACCTACTTTTTCGCAGCCTTTCCGCGTTTTAGTGTCTTCGGGGCGGTTCCGCTTTTCGACAATCTCTCCAGCACTGCGGCAACAACCAACGGCAAACCGACCGTCGCATCGACGAAGACCTCGCCAAATTTTCCGCCCTCTGCCGGCGGAACGAACTTTCCCCATGAGACGGCTTCGCTGTACGGGCTGCCCGAAAGTCCGCCCCAGTAGACCGGTTCGGGGCAGATGCGCAGGCCGTAGTGATAGCGCTTGAGCGGCAGGTCTTCTCCGCCGCGGCGATGGCGCAGTTCGATGAAGGGACCGAACTGCTGCGACCAGTTGCGCGGCACGCCTCCCCCGATGGTGAAAATACCAAGCCGCTTTTGCGCGAGCAGCGTGGCCGCGAAATATTCCAGGTCTTCAAACGGATCGAAGCGGAAGCGCGGCTTGCCTTGCTTGTCGCGCTCGCGGTTAGTGAGGGCGTAGTCGAGGCCAAGTTCGGAATCAGAGAACGCGGGCACAAATACGGGAACATTATTCTCATACGCCGACTTGAGAATGCCGCGTTGGCCTTTCGCGGTCTTCGAGAGATGCGCGCCAATCGCGCGGTTCAGCTTGTATGAGCACATCACTTCATCCGCGTCCCATCCCGAAAACACAGCGTGCATCACGCGTTCCACGTCGTCGAGATTCTGCTCCGGCTCAAGCGTGTCATAAACGCGGTTGTAGCCCGCCTCGTAGAGCTCTTCGTCGCTGAAGTCGGGGTTGTGGCGGAAGTGCGCGCGGCCTGTCGCCTCCACCAGGCCATGCGCCATCAGTGCGCCCGTGGAGACAATTGCGTTCACAATGCCGTGTTCGATCAGATCGGCGATGATCAGCCCTTGTTTGGCGACCGTCATCGCGCCGGCCAGCGTCATCACGATGAAGGCGTCTTTGTCGCGCGCCATCGCTTCGAGCACGTCGGCCGCTTCGCCAAGTTGCCGTCCGGTGAAGGCTGTCTTCGACATGGCGCGAACCAAGCCGTCAATCGAGTGAATCTCGCGCAAGTCGAGGGGAGCGAGGGGAATCAGCCTGTCTTCGACCGGATCGTGCAGCTTGCGTTCAATTCCTGCGCCTTCGTGGCCTGCGCTTTCGTGGCCTGCCGCGTGATGATTGCCGGCTTTAGCATTGCTCTTCTTCAAGAATGACCTCCAAATTCCAACCGATGTATGAAGAAACAATTTACTAGAATTGAAGGAAATGCGGTGAACGGTTTGGCACGGAACGCCCGCTCGGAAATTTCACCGGGCGGTCTTGCACAGCGCTCAGACCGTCACCAGATCGAACCGTTTGGTATTCTAAGCGCGTTAGCACCGCGATGAAACGTTCGTCATCGTTTTAGTAGTGCGGTTTTAGCAATTCACATCCGAGAGGCGTGAGTTGCCGCGTCTCGGTCAGCAGCGGAGATCGATTTGCCGGACAAATTCACTGTCGCGCTGGTGCAGATGTCGTGCGGTCCTGAACCTGCAGATAATCTTGCGAAGGCGCTGAACCGTGTTGCCGAGGCGGCGAAGCGTGGCGCGCACGTTGTCTGCCTGCCTGAACTTTTCCAGACGCAGTATTTTTGCCAGCGCGAAGATGTGGCGCTCTTCGATCTCGCGGAACCGATTCCGGGCGCCGGCACGGAAACGCTGGCCGCGGCTGCAAAGCAGAATAATGTCGTGCTGGTGGCGTCGCTGTTTGAGAAGCGCGCTCCCGGGCTTTATCACAACACGGCGGCGATCTTCGACGCGGATGGCGCGCTGCGCGGCATTTACCGCAAGATGCACATTCCCGATGATCCGCTCTATTACGAGAAGTTCTATTTCACTCCGGGCGATCTTGGCTATCGCGCGCTCGACACATCGGCGGGCAAAATTGGCACGCTCGTGTGCTGGGATCAATGGTATCCCGAAGCTGCGCGACTGACCGCGCTGCAAGGCGCAAGCATTCTGTTCTATCCGACTGCGATCGGATGGCATCCGGACGAGAAGGCCGAATTTGGAGCCGCGCAACACGATGCGTGGCGCACAATTCAGCGCGCGCACGCGATTGCGAACGGCGTTTATGTTGGCGTCGTCAATCGCGTCGGCCTTGAAACCGGCAACATTCGCGGCAATTCCGCGCCCGGCAAAGGACTGGAATTCTGGGGCGGTTCATTTCTCGCCGATCCTTTTGGGCGCGTGCTGGCTGAGGGCTCGCATGACAAGGAAGAAATTCTCGTCGGCGAAGTCGATCTAAAGCTGATCGAAGATACGCGCCGCAACTGGCCTTTTCTGCGTGATCGCCGCATTGACAGTTACGCGCCGATCACAAGCCGAATGATTGACGGAAAGTGATTACAAAATGACACGTGCTGCCCAGCTTCCCGCTGAACTCGGCTACCGTATGCCCGCGGAATGGGAGCCACACTCCTCGACGTGGCTCGCGTGGCCGCATTTTCGCGGCGACTGGCCTGGAAAATTCGAGCCCATCCCGTGGGTTTATGCCGAGATCGTCCGCAACCTTGCCCGGCATGAGCGCGTCGACCTGATCGTCAAGAGCGAGCGCGCCGAGAAAGCTGCGCGCGCAATCCTCGAAAAAGCCGACGCGCTTTCGGACAACATCGTCTTCCATCGCTGGCGCACGGACCGCGTGTGGACGCGCGATTCGGGCTGCATTTTTCTCACGCCGCCGCGCAGCGCGAGCGACGAGAACGGCGATACCGGGAGTCCCGCGCACGCCGATGCCGGGAACGATGCCGACAGCGAAAACGGCGCGAATCCCAACGCGAAGCGCGCAGCCAAAACGGGCTCTCCGCTGCTGGCGCTGCATTTTCAGTTCAACGCCTGGGCGAAGTACAGCAATTACAAGCTCGACGCGAAAATCGGCGCGCGCATGGCGAAGGCGGCTCACGCGCAGGTTGTGCGTCCCAGATTCGGCTATTCCAAGGCGACCGAGTATCCCGTCGTGCTCGAAGGCGGCTCCATCGACGTCAACGGCCGCGGCACGCTGATTACGACCGAGGAGTGCCTGCTCTCGCCGACGCAGCAGCGCAACCCTTCGATGAATCGCGACGCCTACGAGCAGATGTTTGCCGACTACTTCGGCGTGCAGTCGGTCATCTGGCTCGGCGACGGCATCGACGGAGACGACACGCACGGCCATGTCGACGACCTCACGCGCTTCGTCGCGCCCGACACGGTCGTGACGATGGTCGAACCGAACGAGCGCGACGAAAATTGTTCTGCGCTTCACCACAACCTGGGACGCCTGCGCGCCGCGCGCGATCCCGAGGGCCAGCGGCTCAACATCGTGGAAATCCCCATGCCGCGCCCGGTCGTTTTTGAAGGCCGCCGCCTGCCCGCCAGTTACGCGAATTTTTATGTCGCGAACGGCGTCGTCCTGGTTCCGGTCTTCAACGATCCGAACGATCGAGTGGCGCTCAACACTCTCGCTGAGTTGTTCCCCACCCGCGAGATTGTGCCAATTTATTCCGGCGATCTGATCTGGGGCTTTGGGGCGCTGCACTGCATGACGCAGCAAGAACCGGCGTAGATGCTGGCTTTTGCCATGCCCCTACCAGAGAGCGCCGGCAAAACGCGATTACGGATTCACCACCTACTTCACCGTTCCAAGTCGGTCTTGCGAAAAGCGTCACCGGCAGTTCCAGTTCGCGAAGAAAATCCTCAACCTCGCGCCCTTCTCACGGTAAGATCAAGACAATCCCCCGAAAGCCTGAAACCCGTCAATGCGCTTGAAGCAAAAGCTGTTTCCCGAAGTTGACGTTGTGCGTGAAGTGAATATGTGACTGAGTTGACGTTGTGGCTGACCTGAAACCTGTGGCTGACCTGAACGTGGCGCCGGAACTCGAGACCATGGCCGAGAGCGCGCAGAATGCGCTGCCCTGGCCCGATCCACCGCGCCTGCTGGTGGAGTGGTCTTCGCCGTGGGAGGAGTTCAAGACAGCGCTCCGTCCGGCGCTAGGGCGCGCGCCCAAAGCGTTGGCGGGCGAAGCGCCCGTCGGCATCTTTCCCTATCGCGGGATGCTGGTCTCATGGGTTCTCGAGTGCATGTTGCTGATTGCGGTCATCGTGCTTCCCGATCGCATTGCCATCCTCCAGCCGTTTGTTCCGCCGTCGCATCCGACCTGGGATGTCATCTACTATTCGGGCGATGAACTGCCGCAGACAGCCGACCGCGGCGGCGCCGAGCGCGGCAAGTCGGGGCGGGCGGGCGGCGCTGAGGCGCATCACCGCATGCAGACGATTAAGGTCGCCCGCGGCGCCAAAGCCGCGGAGACCGTTGCCGACGCGCCCAACGTAAAGTTGCCGCGCAGCGATTCCGCCGTTTCAAATCTGCTGGCGTTTAAGCCAATTCCCGGCCCGCCTCCGGCCGAGGGCATGCAGTCGCGGCAGGTGGCGGCGGCCGAGCCGAAGATTGTAGTGGTGCCCCCGCCGGCGGAGGTAGCGCGCAGCGCGCGCCGTGCCCAAGCCGCCGACGTAAATGCCGCGGCGGTTGCGCCCGCTCCCAATGCGGCGCAGGAAAAGATGCGCGCCGCTACGCCGCTGGCTGCGACCGTGGTAGCGCCCGCGCCGCGCGAAACGCCGCGCGACCTGGCCAGTTCGCGCACGCCTTTGTCGCAGACCGATGTGGTTGCGCCTCCGGTGTCAGCGCCGCAGCGCGAGACGCTCGCGAATCCGAAGCTGGCGTTGCCGGCGCAGGCGGTGGTCGCTCCGCCACCGTCGGAGGTGAGCCGCGAGGTCAACAGTTGGGGAAGCGCGCGCAGCGGCGAATTGCGCGCGCAACCGGTACCGCCTCCGCCATCGGCGAGCGCGGGCGGCGCGGCGAGATCGGGCGCGGGAGCGCTCGGCTCGCAGGTTGTGCCGCCGCCGGCCAGCATTGAGGGCGGCGCGCTCTCGGCATCGCCAGGCAGAGGATCGGCGACGGGTGCGGATCGAAACGGCCGCGCAGGCACGCTCGCGGGCTCGAACGCAGTCGTTCCGCCGCCGCCCGGCATTGGCGGAGGCAAAGCGCTCTCCGGCAGCGGACGCGGCAACCGAGGCAACGGCACGGGAGGGCCGCTCGACGTGGGAACGGCCGTCGCGCCTCCCAGCAACTCGGGCAACGCGGCGGGCAACGGCGTGGTCGTGTCGAGTCAGCCGGGAACGAAAGTGGGCTTGCCGAATGCAAGCGGCGGCGCGATTGCCATGTCGCCGACAGGAACCGGCAAGGCGGGCGTGGGGGGAAGCGGTGGCGGAACGGGCATTGGGCGCGGCAATGGGCCGGGCAGCGGACTCGCGGGCGAAGGTTCGGGCGCGGCCAAAGAAGGCGCGGGGCGCGGATCGGATGCGAGCGCTCGCGGCGGCATCTCCCCGTATCCGGGCACCGGCGGCGCGGGCAGCGGCACCAGCGGCGCGCCGGCGATGCCGGGAGTTTCCGTGCAGGGCGGGACGACGACGATCACGCTGCCCAGCTTCGGCGCGCCCGGTGGAGATGCGCCGGCGAGCGGGCCGGCACGCTCGGCGACCAATTCGCACAAGGGATTTGACGCGACGGTGGAGGCGACCTCGCGCTCGGGCGGAGTTTTCGGGACCGGCTACTACGGCACGTTGAAGGGGCAAAACTACTCGATCTACATCGAGACGTCGATTGGCATGGCGGTGATGCAGTATTCCGATCCGGCTTCGGCGGCGCATCCGGCGAAGGAATCGTTAACCGCACCCGAGCCCATGCGAAAAGATCTGCCCGCCGATCTGCGTCCGACGCGCGTGATTCTGGCGTGCGTGCTCGACCGCTCGGGCGTGGTGAAGAATGTGAAAGTGCTGGAGCCGGGCGCGGCCGAGGCAACCTCGAAAATTCTGGTCGCGCTGCAGAGCTGGAAATTCCGCCCGGCTTTTCGCGGCAATGACCCGGTGGAAGTGAACGCGATTTTAGGCTTTGGGGTGGACACGCGGTAGCTTTCCTCGGGTGCTCAGTTAATCCGGGAATTCCGTCTCCGCGTCACGCGCCGCCGGATCGGTGGCCCGCCCACCAACCATTCGTTGCTTGAAGCATTTCGCTACTTCAATCAAACTACTTCTTCATCTCGGAAGGGGCCGCAAAGAGGTCATCAATCGGCGCCAGTTCGCTTGCGGATGCGCACGATCCGCAGCTTGCTGGACTGCAACTGCAGCCCGTGCATCTGCCGCTCTTTGAACAGACCTGGATGCATATACAAACATCCCCGCTGCCACCCTTGGCCCGTCTGGACACTGTCATCATCAGGGGTTCGTCTTTCAGTTCGGGATTCCTGGCCTCCGCAAATGCGCGAACCTGTTCTGCGGCAGCAGAAACCTGATCCTGTTTCTGGTCCTGCTTCTGGCAAGCAGGCACAATCAGAAGAATCGCAATCGCCAGTAAAGCTCCTGCTAGGGCTGTTCTCATAGTCGTCTCCGTCTTTACGTGGGGCCCGTTCAAGATTCTCCCTCAGCGAATTGAGGTTTCCACCGACAACGCTGGATCTTGCCGCCCCACGGTTCCGACATTTCTACGCCGGTTCCGCTTTGGAAGCAAGGAGATTCTCTCCTATCTTTCGCGAAAGAGAGCCTTCGAGACGTTAGGTCCGAGGTCAGTACCCTTTTCGTTTATCCACCACGGCCAGCAGCGGCTGGCCGTCCAAATAACGCCGCAGATTTTCCGAGACCAGCGCGTAATGCCGCCCCCATAACTTGTCAGTCAGTGCCGCCGTGTGCGGAGTTATAAGCAGATTCGGCAAATCCCACAGCGGAGAATCGGCGGCCAGCGGCTCTTTTGGAAAAACGTCCAGAGCGGCGCCGCCGATTTTCTTTTTGCGCAGCGCCGCGGCGAGGGCAGCTTCGTCGACGAGCGGGCCACGGCCGACGTTGATGAGACATGCGGTGGGCTTCATCAGCGCAAGGCGCTCGGCATTGGCAATTGCGCGCGTGCTCTCCGTGACGGCCGCGGCGAGCACAACATAGTCGGATTGGCGGAAGAGTTCGTCGATCTGCGCGGGGCCGAAGATCGCATCGGCGCCGTCGGTTCCCTTTTCCGGATGCTCGCGCACCGCGATGACGCGCATGCCAAGCGCTTTGGCGGTGCGCACAACGTGGCGGCCAATCGCGCCGACTCCGACCAGCCCCAACGTTGCGCCCGCCACTTCGCGCACACGCGGAACTTGATCCCACAAAATTTGCTGCCCCCAAATGTGCTTTTGCTGAAGCTCGACCGAGCCGGGAATCTTCTTCGCCAGCGCAAAGATCAGTGCGATCACATGCTCGGCGACGACCGGGCCATGCACCTCGCGCGCATTGGTCAGCACAATGTCGCTCGCCACAAGCTCCGGAAACATGAGCTGATGAACCGCCGCGGCGGGCGAGTGAATCCACCGCAAATTCTTTGCCGCCTTGACCTGCTCGGGCCGGATGGACCACGCGACGAGAATTTCCGCGTCGAGAATTTCCGCGTCGAGCCGCTTGTAGTCGGAAAGCTGGACGACGCTGAGCTGGGGAAAGTCGGCCCGCAGCCGTTCGGCGAACCACGCCGGCGCATTCCACTGGTCAAAAAAATGATGAACGGCAATAAGGAGCTTCATCGGGTGATCGGATCATTGGGAGATTTGAATATCGGCGCCCCCGCGGCTCATGAATCTACGGCGTTGCCCTGGAACTGGAGTCTACAGATCAAGCGGAAGAATATAGCCGGGCGTCTTCATCGCCCCGCCGAAGACGGCGGCGTCAAGCACCCGCATGTCCCACTCGTACCAGTTCGCGGGAGTCAGCCGGAGCGTGACGTCGTCCATCGCCGACATGGTACCGCCCGCGCGAGGGTCGGCCAACGCAGCCTCGCTCATGTAGCGACGGTGGATGCGAGCATTGATTTCTCTTGAACTCGCGCCCTCGATCATGTCGGCCGTACAAATGGCCACCAGGCCCCGCTCGGAAGCGGGTTTCCGGCTGTCCACCATGAGAGACGCTTTCGGCCGGGCCGCTACATTGCGCGCTTTGCGGCTGCGCGAAGACGTCGCTACATACAAACGGCCGGCCTCGAACAGATACCAGACCGCCGTAAGGTGGATGGAGCCATCTTCATTCTGAGTGCCCAGACTGGCGATGAAGCGTCCCGCCAGCATTTCTTCGGCCCCGGACGGCATGGTGCTTAACATAGGGAATGGAACCTCCTGACGCGGGAATAATACATTACTGCGGCGCCTTCTCTGTGTGGTTCTCCGCGTCTCCGCCGTTTAAGTTTTTCGGAGCGCGCGCAAATCCGCGCCAGTCATTTCCTTCGGCTCGGCAACGCCGAGCATCCCAAGGATGGTTGGCGAAATGTCGCGCAGCGAGCCGTTCGGCTTCAACGTGTATTTCTTTGCATCTTCGGCGACCACGATAAACGGCACGGGATTCGTCGTGTGCGCGGTGTGCGGGCCACCCGTCACGGGGTCGATCATCATCTCGGCGTTGCCGTGATCGGCGGTGATCAGCATCGCTCCGCCTTTGGCGCGCACAGCTTTTTCAATCTCGCCCAGGCACGCGTCCACCGTCTCAACCGCTTTGATGGTGGGCTCGATCTTGCCCGAGTGCCCGACCATGTCGGCGTTGGCGAAGTTGACGATGATCACGTCAAATGTCCCGTCATTCGTGGCTTTCACCACCGCTTCCGCGACGCCGGCGGCGCTCATCTCCGGTTTGAGATCGTAAGTCGCAACCTTCGGCGATTGGATCATCACCCGATCTTCGCCGGGAAATGGCTGTTCGACTCCGCCATTGAAAAAATACGTGACGTGCGCGTACTTCTCCGTCTCCGCCACGCGCAGGTTGCGCATCTTCTGCGCGCCCATCACGTTCGCCAGAATGTTGGCCATCGACTCGGGCGGAATCACAACCGGCAGGCTGAAGTTTTCGTCGTACTGCGTCATGCAGACATATTTCAGATTCTTCGGCACGCGATCGCGCGGAATCGTCGCATCAAGTTCCGCCGCTCCCGGCAGATCGCTGCCGCCCTTTTCATTGAGCCCACTGTTGCGGCACAGCGCGCGCGTAATCTCGCGCACGCGGTCGGCGCGAAAGTTAAAGCAAATGCACGTATCGTCGTCGCCAATCTTCGCCAGCGGCTCGCCGTGCGCATCTTTATTTGTACATACAAAGGGCAGCACAAATTCGTCCGTCACGCCTTTGTTGTATGACTCTTTCATTCCGTGCACCGCATCCGTCTGCGTGCCGCCTTCGCCCTTGCCATACACCATCGCGTCGTAAGCCTTTGAAACCCGCTCCCAGCGCTTGTCTCGGTCCATGGCGTAGTAGCGGCCATTGACGGTCGCGATCTTGCCGCAGTTGTATTCGCGCATCTTCTGCTGCAGCTGTTCGAGATATCCCGCGCCGTTGGTGGGCAGCGTGTCGCGCCCATCCATGAAGGCGTGCACAAACACGCGCTCAAGCCCTTGCTGCTTCGCCATCTTGATCAGGGCGTAGAGATGCTCCTCCCGCGAGTGCACGCCGCCGTCAGACACGAGCCCGAACAAATGCAGCTTGCGGCCTCCCACGCGCGCGTGCTTCATGGCATCGACCAGCACGGGATGCGAAAAAAACTCGCCGTTCTGAATCATCAGATCGATGCGCGTGATATCCATGTGCACGATGCGCCCCGCGCCGATGTTGAGGTGCCCAACCTCGCTGTTCCCCATCTGGCCTTCGGGCAGCCCAACAAACGGCCCCGAAGTGTGAATCAGCGTGTTGGGATAGTCACGCAGCAGCCGGTCGTAAGTCGGCTTGCGCGCAAGTGCAATGGCGTTACCTTTGGTTTCAGCGCGATATCCCCAGCCGTCGAGGATGATAAGGATGAGAGGTTTAGGGCGGATCATTTTCCGAAGAGTTCCTTTGCCAGGTTCGACCGATCCATCTTCAGGTAATCGGACACTTCCGAAAGGATCGCGTTCAATGTCCCCACCCGCAGATTGTCATGATCGGGGATCGTGATGCGATGGGGAGTGCCGAGTAACTTCGTTTCTAATCGGACGTGGCTCCCAGCCTGCCGCGTGGTCTGGTAGCCGTACCGTCTTAGCATTCGGATAAGATCGTGACCCGAAAGATCACGTGGCAGTCTCAAACTTGGATGACCTCGTCCTTTACCAAATGAAGGCGAATCACGCTTGGGGCCTTACCTTCGTCAAAGTGGCACTGGACCGCTTCGCGCACGTTACGCTTCAACTCTTCCATACTGTCAGCCTGAGTGAAAATCGCCTGGCCAAGTGCTTGCGCCTCATAGCCGCCCTCAGGAGATTCCTGCACGGAAAAGATGATCTCGGTGTCGGTCATAGCCTAACATTATACCTTTCAGCCTTCGCTCACCCCTTATAGTTCAGGGCCTTAATCCCCAAAAACCGCGCCGCCCCGCCCAACTCCTCTTCAATCCGAAGCAGCTGGTTGTACTTGGCGATGCGGTCGGTACGCGAAGCGGAGCCGGTCTTGATCTGCCCCGCGCCCGTGGCCACCGCGAGGTCGGCAATAAACGCGTCTTCCGTTTCGCCGGAGCGATGCGAGATCACCGAGGTGTAGCCGTTGCGGCGCGCCAGGTCGATAGCGTCAAACGTCTCACTGACCGTGCCAATTTGATTGACCTTGATCAGAATCGAATTGGCCACGCCCTTGTCGATGCCCTCTTGCAGGAAGCTGATGTTGGTCACGAAAATGTCGTCGCCGACGAGCTGAATTTTGCCGCCCAGCTCTTTCGTCAAATTCGCCCAGCCCTCCCAATCGTTCTCGGCCAGTCCGTCTTCGAGCGAGACGATCGGATAGTCGTTCGCCCACTTCGCATAAAAACGCACCATGTCGTCGGAACTCTTCGCCGACTTGTCCGACTTCTTGAAGACGTACTTGCCATCCTGATAAAACTCGCTGGCCGCCGGATCGAGCGCAATGGCAATCTCTGCGCCCGGTTTGTAGCCCGCCTGCTGGATCGCTTCGAGCACAACTTCAATCGCCTCGACGTTCGACTTCACCGACGGCGCGAATCCGCCCTCGTCGCCGACCGAGGTGTTGTAGCCGCGCTTCTTAAGCACGCCCTTCAGCGTGTGGAAGACTTCCACGCCCCAGCGCAGCGCCTCGGAAAACGACGGCGCTCCCACCGGCATGACCATGAATTCCTGGAAGTCGACGTTGTTGTCGGCATGCGCGCCGCCATTCAAAATATTCATCATCGGCGTCGGCAGCGTGTTGGCCCCCGCTCCCCCCAGGTAGCGATAAAGCGGAAGTTCGAAAGCACTGGCCGAGGCGCGCGCCGCAGCCATCGAAACGGCCAGAATCGCATTCGCGCCCAGGCGGCCTTTGTTTTCCGTGCCGTCGAGCTCGATCATTCGGGCGTCGAGCGCGCGCTGGTCGGCGGCGTCGAATCCGGCAACGGTGTCGGCAATTTCGCCATTCACGTTCTCCACGGCCTTCAGCACGCCTTTGCCTTTGTACTTCGTCTCGTCGCCGTCACGCAGTTCGACGGCCTCGTGTTCGCCGGTGGAGGCTCCGCTCGGCACAATGGCGCGCGCGTGCGCTCCGCCATCCAGAAAAATTTCAGCTTCTACGGTGGGATTGCCGCGCGAGTCCAGTACCTGGCGTGCGCGAACGTCTGCGATGGATGTAAGTGGCATGAATGCGTCCTCTTTCATGATCGAGTCATCGGGTGATCGGGCCATCGGATGAGCTCAAGCCCGGACGGAGATGAAGGGATCGGGTTTTAACCGCTTTATTGATCACGCGAGCGCCTCGCGCCGAAAAGGCAAATTATATCGGAGGGAGGCGCCGGGGGCGTGTGAGCTGTGAACATTGATTTTGGTTGAATCAGTCGCGAGTGGGCTCAGCGTGCCCATCCGCGCACCTCTAATCTTGGGAATCCATCTCTCGCCACGCGGGAAATGCTTTGCGTTCCTCTGCGATGCGTGTAATCTTCGCAAACGGAGAAAACGAACCGTGTGTTTTTCGGCAACAGCGAACTTTGTGGGCAGTGCAGTTCTGGCCTCGGTCGGCGTGGTCACCTTGACCAAGGTGAAGCATCGTCGCGAACTGCTCTTTGCGTCGTTGCCCACTCTATTCGCGATTCATCAATTCATCGAAGGCTTCGTCTGGCTCGGACTGGATGGCGTTCTCTCGCCGGCCGTCACCCATGACATGGGGGCTGCGTTCATGCTTTACGCCCAGGGCCTCCTTCCATTTCTAGTGCCCCTCAGCGTGTTGCTGTTTGAATCGGACCGGACCAGCCGCCGGCTTATGCTGCCGTTCGCCATACTTGGTGGGGCCACCACGCTCTACATTCTGTGGGCCCTGACGGCGTTTCCCACCGAGGTCTTCGTCCGCGGAGACAGCATCGTCTATATCAATCAGGCGACCAACAACATCACCGTCGCCGTGCTCTACGTGATTGTCACGTGCGGCTCGCTATTTTTTTCGAAGATAAGAATGATGGTGATGTTCGGCGCGGCGAACCTCGCCATCCTATTGGTCGTCATGGCGTTCAAGCGCTATGCCTTCACCTCCTTGTGGTGCGCGTATGCGGCGATTGCCAGCGTAATCATCCTCGCTTACTTCTGGAAGAGCATGGAAGAACGCCCGTTCACGTACGCATAGCGACCGCCGGTAATCTTCTCTCGAGTGAATCCTCTGATCCGCCCCGTACCACGCGCGTTATTGTCGCGGAATTTCACCTGACTTAAAGTCGATTGCAAGGTGAAAGACCGCACTGACACTTTGGAGGTCGGCTCGAAGGCACCGGAGTTTTCGCTTTCCGCAGCCAACCGCGAGGGCGTGTTCACCCTGGCCGGATTTCTCGCGCAAGGACAAAGCCCGCTGATCCTGGAGTTTCTGCGCGGAACATGGTGACCGAACTGCGTCAAGCGCATGGCTCAGTTCGAGCCTTATAAATCGGAAATCGACGCGGCCGGCGCGCAGCTTGCGTTCATCGCCGCGGAAATGCGCGACGGTGTATGGAAGCCGGGAAGGTTTCTGGAGAAGCATCCCATCTCGCCGCCGTTTTTGCTCGATGAGGATCGCGCGGTCACGAAGGCGTACGGAGTCCACAATGCGCTGGCGGCGGATGCGCTCAACATTGCCCATCCGGCAACGTTTGTCATCGATCGCGGCAGCGTGGTGCGCTACATCTATCGGGGCGCAAACCAGAATGACCGCGCGCCGATGGAGGAAGTGCTGGCGGCAGTGCGTGAGGTAAAGGGATAGGAAAGCGGCTCGGGTTCGCACGGGAAGATTTCGTATCGATTGACTGGCCGGCGGGGCGCCGGCGCTACCGAATTGGGGCTACGAACACTTTAGGAGGCTCGGATGAAAAAAAATTCCAAGAAACAAACTGTTGTTCTTGCTTGCTTGCTGCTGACGGCAGTTTTCGCCGTGGCGCAGACTTCGCTGCCCACCGGCACGGCCGTCAAGATGAAACTCGACACCACGCTCGCGACCTTCAGTTCGAAGGCGGGCGATCCGTTCTCGGCGCGCGTTACCGAAGCGGTCGTCCTCGACGGCAAACCGGTCATCCCCGTTGGCGCGACCATCGAAGGACGCGTCACAAAATCGTCCGAGCCGCGCCGCATCGCGGGCAAGCCAACGATTGCGATCTTCCCCGAGAACCTCGTGCTGCCAACGGGCGAGCGCTTCATGCTGAATGCGACGCTCGTGGACACGAATCGCGGTCACGGCACCGACGTCAATACTGAAGGCCAGTACAAAGGCGCCGGGCATGACGGCAAAGACCTCACCGAAATCGGAATGGGCACCGGCGGCGGAATGCTGATTGGCGGCCTGATCGGCGGCGCAAAGGGCATGGTCATTGGCGGAGCCGTCGCAGCCACGGCTACGGTCAGTCACTGGCTCGGCAAACATCGCTCGGCCGCGCTGCCCGCAGGCACCGAACTCGTGATGGAACTGAATCGGCCCATCGTGATGACCAGCGCGCCGGCGGGGCAGTGACCAGTTTCTCGTGCCTCAAACCACGCTTCCTCGGATTTCGATGGAGCTGGCCGAGCAAGATGCAGCAATCAGTGGAAATTAAGGCCAGTCTTGCGCGCCGTGATAAATGCGAGAAATCTCAACGGCGTGCTCTTTGACTTGATAGACCACAATGTAGGGGAAAAAAATCAGCTCACGCCGCCCGTGCATGCGTCCGGGCCGTCCCCGGTGAGGAAAGTTTTTTAGCGCTTCGCAGCCGGTGTAGATAGCCGTCACTGTCACGCGGGCTGCGGCTGGATTGTCTCTGACGATGCGCTGAAAGATGCGCTCCAGGTCTTCGACTGCGGGTGCCGACCACCGGACTTCCATTAAGCTTGGAACAACCGGTCCAGCCGCTCGCCCACCTGTTCGTGGGTGAGATACTCGCCACGCTCCAGGGCCGCTTCGCCCTGCTTGACTGCTTCGACGAAGCGGGCCTCTTCGGCGAGATAGCGGCTAATCGCCTCCTGCGCCAACGCATCCGCATCACGACCCCGCTGGCTGGCCAGTTCGGCAAGCTGGTGCTGCTGTTCAGGTGTGAGATGAACTTCCATTAGCGCAAGTCTAAGAGCGCAACTTCGGCCTGTCAACGGAACTGAAAGGCCATATCTCACGGGCCGCCGCGCCTCCATCGGCCACAAGCGCCCGGCCCCGCGCCTATTGTCCGCTGGCGAACAAATCTTCTTCCTTTAGCAGTTCCAGATCCATCCAACCTTCCAGCGGCAGCGCGTCCATGGGCAAGCGGCTCTTCCACATGCTGAAGCGCAGCCGCAGATGCGTGGTCAGCACCTCCGAACTCTTCGGCCCGCGCACTCTATCGAGGTCAAGCGGCGCGGCCAGCAGCCACGTCAGCGGCAGGCGAAACTCAAAGTTGCGCCCGAGCGCCACTTTGATTTCGCTGTTCGGGATGACCGAATTGGCCAGCTCCCCCGCGTCGGCCTGCGTCACCTTCCACGAGCGAATGCGCCGGTCCTCGATCGCCGCATCGACGCGCAGTTCCCGCCGTGCGCTGGTCGCATGATTCGCCCACGACTCCACGTTCACCACCAGCTCGAACGAATTTTCCGGAACGCTCCCCGCGAAGTCGAGCCGCCCATAAACATACTTTTCGTCGATCCCCGCGTACACTCCGTCCAACAAAAATTGCTTACCATGCATCGAGCCGGAGCGCTTGTCCGCGGTGTGCCGCGCCGCGCCCATCCACTCGAAGTAGCGCACCATGTCGCCCGTTATGCGCGGATGTATGTACGCCGATTGCGGCGTGAACTCGGGGCGCACAAATCCGGCGGTGATCGGTTGCGCAAGGTAGTCGGGAGGTATGCCGCCGAGCGCCTGGTACACGTTCGACAAGTGCTTGCGGTAGAGCTCGTCGAAATCGCGATCGTTGGCCGAGTGATGCTCCGGTCCATACCACCAGTTCCAGTCGCTGCCCTCCGCGATCAGAATTTCCTCCCAGGCCAGCTTGCGTTGCGCGTCGGTTGCGCCGGCGGCGTTGTGCGCATAATAATTTCGCGCTTCCCACAAGTAGTCCCAGGCCTTGTTGTCTTCCGGCGCGCCGATCCACACGTTGAAATTGGCGCTAATCCACGAGCCCGGCAGCAGCGAATTGAGCCGCGCCTTGTTTTTGTGCCGCGCAATCGCCTCAGACACCGTGACCGCCTCCATCCCCGGCTCGCGCTGCAACGCCTCGTAAAACCGGCGCAGGAACTCGCGTCCCGATTGCGGGTAGTATTCCCACGCATTTTCGCCGTCCAGGATGATCGACACGACTGCATCCTGCCCATTTCGCACGATGGGCTGTGCCGAGTCCTTAATTTTGTGAATCAGATTGTTCGCCGCATCCTGCGCCGGCATCCCGGAGTACACAAAGCCAATCAGGTCAGAGAGCGTGTGGTCCCGGAACAGCAGATTCATCTCCGTGCCGGCATTTTCATAGCGATAAATTGTGTAAAGCCGGTGCGCCAGATCCGAACTTAAAAAGCCGCTGCCGTCGCGCCCGAGAAACGTCCCCAAGCTCCGCCCAAGCACGCCTTCGTCTGTCGCCATCCACTTCACGCCCAGCTTGTGCGCAATGCCGAGAACCTCTTCGGAGACGCTGCCCTCTGACGGCCACACCCCTTGCGGACGCAGGGCAAATACTTCTTCATGCAGGTCCAGTCCGCGCACCAGCTGTTCGCGCGCGTCTTCGGGATGCCGATACCGATTGCGTGGCAGCGGCAAGCCGGGCGAGGAGACGCCGCCCATCTGCGTGTCGCACACCAGCGGCAGGATCGGATGATAAAACGGCGAAGTCGAAATCTCGATCAGCCCATTGCGCGCCGCGGCGCTATGCGCAGGCAATACGCGCCCCAACAGTTCGCGCTCCCGCCCGATCACCAGTCGCTGATCTTCGAGCGAGAAGTTGCGCCCCTTGGCAATCAACTCCGCAATATCTTCCTCCCTTAGAAAATATTCGTCGAACCATCCAATCTGCGAGTACACCTGCAAATCGGTGTAGTCCTGCGGCAAAAAATATTTCTCCGCGCGCTCCGGAATGGCGCCCGCGTTGCGAAATTTGTCGAACAATTCGCGATAGCGTGGGTAGCGCCCGATCACGTTGGCCGGATTCGCCTGAAAAAGATATTGCAGCGCGAACCGCCGTTCGTCCTGCGTCAGGTCTTTGGCCGGGCGGCTCGCCACTTCCAGGAATGGATCCCGCGCCTCGCCCGCGACGTAATCCTCGATCTGCCGTATGAGTGATGGCACTAGATTAAACGTCTGGTGCACCTGCGGAAATTCATCCAGCAGCTTCACCATCCCGTAATAGTCTTTGAGCGCGTGCAGCCGGGTCCAGGGCAGGCGGTATTGCCCCGTGACCAGATCTTTATAAAAGGGTTGATGCTGATGCCAAAGTATGACGACTCTTATTTGCGCCATGCGTGCGGCTTTCCCTCTAGTTCATCGGCAAAGTTTTAGTATGGCATAAGCGGCAGCCTCATTCGCCCCCAATTCGACTACACTAAAGCGGACATATGAGCCCAAATCCGACCTCCGTAGAAGCCCCTGTCCGCTACGACGTTACTCTGCTCGGCCCCGAAGATTTTTATCTGTTCAACGAAGGCAGCCACTACCGCATTTACGAGAAAATGGGCGCGCACCCCGCCGAGGCAAACGGCGTTCAGGGCACCATCTTCAGCGTCTGGGCCCCGAACGCCCATCACGTCTCGGTGATCGGCAGTTTTAATGGCTGGAATCCCGGTTCGCATATGCTCCGCCCGCTCGGCTCTTCCGGCATTTGGGAGGGATTCATTCCCGGCGTCGGCAAGGGCGCGCTCTATAAGTTCCATGTTGCTTCCACTCAGCTCGGTTACGAAAGCGACCGCGCCGATCCGGTTGCCATTCTCGATGAAAAGCCTCCGCTCACCGCCTCGGTCGTGTGGGACCTTCACTACGACTGGAACGACGCCGCGTTTCTCGAGCACCGCGGCGGTGCCAACTCCGTGCATGCGCCCATCTCCATCTACGAAATGCACCTCGGCTCCTGGATGCGCGTCGCCGAAGAGCAGAATCGCCCTCTCACCTATCGCGAAATCGCGCCCAAGCTCGCCGACCACCTCAACAGACTCGGCTTCACGCACGTCGAACTGCTGCCCATCATGGAGCACCCTTTTTACGGTTCCTGGGGTTATCAGACGACCGGCTACTTCGCCCCCACCGCGCGTTTTGGCACGCCGCAGGACCTGATGTACCTCATCGATTATCTGCACCAGCACAACATCAGCGTGATTCTCGATTGGGTTCCGTCGCACTTCCCTTCCGACGGCCACGGTCTCGCCTTCTTCGACGGCACGCATCTGTTCGAGCACTCCGACGCGCGCCAGGGATTTCATCCCGACTGGAAGACGCACATCTTCAATTACGGGCGCAGCGAAGTCCGCAGCTTTCTGCTCTCCAGCGCCATGTTCTGGCTCGACAAGTATCACGTTGACGGATTGCGCGTCGATGCCGTCGCCTCCATGCTCTATCTCGATTACTCGCGCAAAGAGGGCGAGTGGATTCCCAACCGCTACGGCGGCCGCGAAAATCTCGAGGCCATCGACTTTCTCCGCCGCTTCAATCTTGAAGCCTACGGCGAGCATCCCGACATTCAGACCTACGCCGAGGAGTCGACTTCCTATCCCATGGTTTCGCGCCCCACGCATCTCGGCGGCCTGGGCTTTGGCTTCAAGTGGGACATGGGCTGGATGCACGACACGCTGCAATATTTCAGCCAGGATCCGATTCACCGCCAATACCACCACAACAAGCTCACGTTTCGCATGCTGTATTCCTTCCACGAAAATTTCGTGCTCCCGCTCAGCCACGACGAGGTCGTCCACGGCAAGGGCTCGCTCATCGGCAAAATGCCGGGAGACGATTGGCAGAGGTTCGCCAACCTGCGCCTGCTCTACGGATACATGTTTGCCCAGCCCGGCAAAAAGCTGCTCTTCATGGGCTGCGAGTTTGGCCAATATCGCGAATGGTCGCACGACCGCAGTCTCGATTGGAATCTGCTCGAATTCCCCCGCCATCGCGGGCTCATGGCATGGGTCGAGCAACTCAATCGTCTCTATTCAAGCCAGCAGGCGATGCACTGGTTCGACAACGATCCGCGCGGCTTTGAGTGGGTGGACTGCAACGACGCGCCGACGAGCGTGGTGTCGCTCCTGCGCAAAGGCCAGTCCGAGGAAGATTGCATTCTCGTGGCTTGCAATTTCACTCCCGTGCCCCGGCTCGGCTACCGGGTGGGCGTTCCCGCCGGCGGCTACTGGAAAGAGTTGCTCAACAGCGACGCCCAGGAATACGGTGGCAGCGGCGTCGGCAACATGGGAGGCACCGAGGCCTTAGCCGAATCCACCCACGGCCGCCCGTTCACGTTGCGCCTAACCTTGCCCCCACTTGCCGCCCTGTTTTTGAAGCGGGCCTAACGCCCTTAGCTAGCTCGCGACTCGCGACTCGCGGCTGCCCGCTCTATGCTATCCTCCCAGTAAGTCAACTCCAGTGCGGATTCGCATCCTCACCCGCTATATTCTGGGAGAAGTCGCCTCCCACGGCCTGATCGGCGCGGCCGTCTTCACCTTCATTCTTTTCACTCGCGACCTCGGACGCATCCTCGAACTCGTCGTCCGCAACAGCGCCCCGCTGCCCAGCATCGCCGAAATTTTCTTCTACACCATTCCCGTCGCGCTCACCTACACCATCCCCATGGGCGTGCTCGTCGGCATTCTCATCGGACTCAGCCGCCTCTCCGCCGATAGCGAGGTCACGGCGATGCGTGCCAGCGGCCTCAGCGTCTGGTCGTTTCTGCGCATCTGCTCGATTTTTGTAGTCGTCGCGTGGCTGCTCGCGCTCGGCAACAGCGTCTACCTCGCGCCGCGCTCTCTCGCCTCCCTTGACGCGCTCCAAAGCCGTCTCCGCTCCGCGCAGGCCTCATTCGAAGTTCAGCCCCGCGTCTTTTATGAGGGCTTCCCGAAAACTGTGCTGTACGTACAGGACGTAAAGGCCATGTCCGGCGGCGCGTTGTGGAAGGGCGTCTTTCTCGCCGATCTCTCCAGCCCAGCCGCGCCTCGCATCACGCTGGCGCGCGAGGGCCAACTCGTCAGCCAGGGCGCCGACCGCCTCGATCTCCATCTCACCAACGGCTCCACCCACGAAACCGATCCCGCCAATCCCGACCAGTATCAGATTTCGACCTTCGATACCACCGACATCCCCATCCAGATTCCGGCCACTCAAGCCAATCAGCAGGCCGAGCCCGCGTCCCTCAGCGAGATGAAAGTCTCCGAACTGTTGTACACCGCCCGCACCGCCGATCCCAGCACGCGCCGCTGGACGCTCATCGAATTTCACCGCCGCTTCGCCCTGCCCACCGCCTGCCTCGTGCTCGCCATGGTCGGCATTCCCCTCGGTCTCTCGTCAAAAAAAGGCGGCAAGTCGAGCGGCTTTGTCCTCACCATTCTTCTCGTCTTTCTCTATTACTCCATTTCTCTAATCGGAGTCTCACTCGCCCGCCAGGCACGCCTCTCGCCCGCCGCCGGCGTGTGGATGGCCGACTTTTTGTTTTTGCTCGGCGGCGCATTTCTCCTCTGGCAATCCGAGCGCCGTCCCATCGGCTTTTCCTGGGCCAAACTTCCTTTGGCTAGGCTCTCGTTTGGCAAACTGGCGAAGTCAAAGTCCCTCGCATACGAAGCGTCTCAGCCGTCTCTTCCAGCTCGGCAAGCCAATCACGCGCAAAATAATTCCCAGTTGCGCCTCCGCATGCGCAGCTGGCGCCTCTTCAATTTCCGTTTTCCCACCATCCTCGACGATTACGTAATGCGCGACTTCCTCCTTTATCTCTTTATGATTGGCGGCGCATTCGTTATGCTTCTCCTCGTCTTCACGCTCTTCGAGTTGCTCGGCGATATTCTCCACAACGGCATCTCCATGCTCACCGTCGGCGAGTATCTGCTCAACGTCACACCCTATTTTCTCTACTACCCCATCGCCCCCATGAGTATGCTGCTCGCCGTGCTCGTCACCTTCGGCCTCTTGCAACGCTCCAATGAAATTACCGCGATCAAGGCCACCGGCATCAGCCTCTATCGTGTCGTCATCCCCGTGCTCGTTGCCTCCGTACTCGTGGCCGCCGGACTTTTTCTCTCCGACCAGTTTTATCTCCCCTACACCAACAAGCGGCAGGACGAGCTGCGCAATCGCATCAAAGGCAAGCCGCCGCAAACCTACCTGCGCCCTGATCGCAAGTGGATCTTCGGCCAGCATAACGACATTTACTACTATCAACTGTTTGACCCTGACCGCGACACGTTTGGCGGCATCTCCGTCTTCCAGTTCGATCCGCAGACCTTCCAGATCACCCGCCGCGTCACCGCCGAGCGCGCCCACTGGTCCGATCTTATCGGCCGCTGGGTCTACGAGCAGGGATGGGAGCGCAATCTGAACGCCTCAGCCATCGCCAGTTATCGTAGGTTCGACGTCGCAACTTACCCGCAACTGGCCGAACCGCCGCTCTATTTTAAGAAGGAAGTCAAACAGTCATCGGAGATGAATTATGAGGAGTTACGCCGCTACATCCACGACTTACAGCAGAGCGGCTTTGACGTGGTGCGTCTGCGCGTTCAATTGCAGAAAAAAATTGCCTATCCATTAATCACGCTGGTGATGGCTGTGCTGGCGATTCCGTTCGCGCTCTCCGCCCGCAAGCGCGGCGCACTGGCCGGTGTGGCCACGGCCATCGGTATCGGCGTCGTCTATTGGACCATCTCCGGCCTCTTCGAAGCCATGGGCAACCTAAGTCAACTCCCGCCCACAGTAGCTGCCTGGTCCCCAAACTTAGTCTTCGGCTTCATAGGCGGCTACCTGATTATGAGAATGCCGACCTGAGAAACTTGGGAATTTTGTAATCGGCGATTTGTAATTGCGTAATTTGTGATGGAGTAATATGGAAATTTGGTAATTGGAAAATTGAAATCCGAGTATCAACCATCGGGCATTACGGTTTTCAATTACTCAATTGCTAACTTACTCAATTTCTCAATTGTTTTAAATTGCAAATTACAAATCGACAATTACAAATTCCCTAAATCTCCCTTCACTTTCCAACCATCCCATACGGGTTCCCCGGTGTGAAGATTAAGGGCGCCATTGGACTGCTCAATGCCCCCGACGTCACGTTCACCGTGTAGCCGGAAATCGTGCTCGCGGCATTGTTGGAAACGTAGAGATACTCGTTGGTAGTGTTGTTGCTCGCATGGATCGCCAGTGCCACCGGCTCCAGCCCCGTCGGCTCCAGCGGCGGCGCCAGCGGCGTCAGAATTCCCGTGCCCGTCGTCATGCGAAATGCATACACATTGTTGCCCACCGCGCACGCGACGTAAAGAAAGTTAAATGTCGGATCTGGCAACATCGCGATCGGGTTCTGTCCCACCGTCGTCGGCGAGCCAATCGAAACCACCGCCTCGTCACTCACATCCTGCGGCGAGCACCCGTTTCCCACCTGCGTGCACACCTCAAACGCGCTCACCGAACCCGACGTCGCCCCCTGGCTCCCAACATAAACAAACACGCCGCCAGTATTCTGGTCCGGCGGATTCGTGTTCACCGCCAGCACCGAGAGCGGATTCACCAGCGTCGGGTATGGCGAACTCGTCTGCTCCGTCAGGTTCCCCGAAGAATCGACCGAATACAGGCTCAGCAAATTGTCATTGTGGTTGGCCGTCAAATCCAGGTTGCTCGTCACGAACAACAGCGTCTGCGCCGACGACCCCGGAAACGAAAACGTCAGCACCGAAACCGCCGTTGGAATTCTGCTCAACGGCACGCTGCTCACCAGCGAAGCCGCCGCCGAGCCCGCCTTCGTGCTGAATATTGAAATCAACGGGCAGTCTGCCCCGTACGCGCCGCCCGCCCCCGGACAATCCGTCGGCGACGCCGCTCCCACGCTGATCACAAAAAGAAAATCGCCCCCCGCCGTCGGTGACATCGCCCGCGCCGTTTGCCCCGCCGGAAATGTGGCCGCCTCCGTCGGCGCCGCTAGGCTTCCATCCGAGCCCACCGTGTACCCCGACAGCGTATTCTGATTCAACACAAACGCGGTCGCGCCCGTCGGATCCAGCGAAATCCCCAGCGGCAGCCCGCACCCGCCTGACGTCGCCGCGCACGTCGCCGCCAGGTTCGAATTGATCAGCGAAAGCTCCCCATTCGCCAGGTTCACGGCGAACGAACTCACATTCGCCTGCGACTGGCTCACCACATATAAAAGACCGGACGGCCGCGACGACGAACTCCCGCAACTCGCCAAAAATGCGCTCAGGGCAATCATGCCCACCACCGCCACCACCACGCCTGTTTTCTTTAACATCCACTCTCCTAAACAAATCGGGGGATCGGGCCATCCGGCCATCTGAAAACCAATCGCACAATTTTGCTGTTCAGATCGCCCCTGGAATCAGGCCATCTCACGATCGGGCCATCGGGTCATCGAAAAAGCCACACTAATCTTCGCACAACTCTGCGGTTCAGATCACCCGATGACCCGATCTTCCGATCACCTGATGACGCTATGACCCGATTTCTTGTATCAGGAATGAGCGGGAAGAGCAAACCCAGGCTCCCGGGAACGGCCGCTTTTAGCCGTTCAGGGGTGGAAACACAGCCGCGTCCGGAATCCGAATCTCAACCTCTAACCCACCCTCTTTGCGGTTGGATGCGCCGATCTGCCCGCCGTGCAAACGAATCGCTCGATCCGCAATCGACAGCCCCAGTCCCGCACCCCCCGTCTGCCGGTTGCGCGCATCGTCCAGTCGATAGAACGGCTCAAATATTTTCGCCAGCGCCGCGTCGGGCACGCCCGGGCCCGCGTCGGCCACGCGAACCACCATCTCATTTCCCCGCGCCCCGTTCGCGCGCTCCAGTCGCACCTCAACCGTTGTGCCCTCGGCGGTGTAGCGCGTCGCATTCCGCACCACGTTCTCGATCGCGCTGCGGAGCAAATCCGCGTCTGCCTCCACCACAAACTCATCGTCGTCCGCGGCGATCACCCGGCACCCGCGCCCCGCGCTTTCGTATTCCGCATCGTGCGCCACCTGATCGACCAGTTCCCGCACTGAAACTTTCGTCTTCCGAATCCCGTCCGCGCCCGACTCCAGCCGCGAGATTGTCAGCAGCCGCTGAATCAGCTGGTTCAGCCGGTCGGCCTCAAGCTCAATGCGATTCAGTTGCCCTTCGATCTCCGGTGCCGCCCGCTGCCGCGCCAGCCCCAGCGCCACGCTCAGCCGCGCCAGCGGCGACCGCAACTCGTGCGACACGTCCTTCAACAGCCGCGACTGCGACTCCACCAGACTTTCCAGCCGTTCCGCCATGCGGTCAAAATCCCGCATCAGTTCCACCATCTCACCCCGCGGCCCGCCCGCCGGCGCCCCCGTCCGCGCGCTCAAATCGCCCGCCGCCAAACTCTGCGCCGCCTGCCGCAGCCGCGTCACCGGACTCGTCATCGAGCGCGCCAGCAGGTAGCAGACCAGCCCCGAAGAAATAATTGCGATCGTAATCCCCAGCCCCGGAATTTCATGCGGCCCGAAAAAAATGCGCGGCCCCGGCGGCAACTCCAGCACCAGCGTGTAGCGCTTTCCGTCCAGCGTCAGCCCTTGCCGCTTGATGCGGTCCGGCATCAGGTTGTCGAGCCAGCCGCGATGAAACGATACGTTGCGCCGCGAATCCTCAATCCACGGCGGAATGTGCTGGTGCCCGCTGATTTCCTTTCCCGCCGGATCGAACACAAACGCCCGCACATGCTCCTGCTGCCACAGCCCTTCCAAATATTCGTGCGCCGCGTGTTCCCCACCGCTCTGGTAAGCGTTCACCGTCTCCGCCAGAATCTCCGGACCCTGGTTTTCGATGGTATGCCGCGCCGGGTTCATCGCGATCGTTACCAGGATCGCCAGCACCAGAAACAGCGCCTGCGCCGCCCAGAACGACAAAAAAATTCTAAGAAAAAGACTCTTCATAGCTCAGTCGCAGTCCACATTCTTGTGATCCCCAACGGTCCGTCCCACTCCCCATCGGATGATCGGGTCATCGGCTGATCGAAAACCAACGCGCACGATTTTGTTCCTTCAGATCGCCCGATGACCCGATCTCACGACTTCTTCCCCTTCACCTCGTCGCGCTTCCCCGACGGCCGCGCAAACATGTATCCCACGCCCCGTATCGTCTTAATGTGATCGCCGCTCTCCTCCGAGTCGCCCAGCTTCCGCCGCACCTTGCTCACGTGCATATCGATGCTGCGATCAAACGGCATAAACTTCCGGCTCAGCACCGCGTTCACCAGCCGCTCGCGCGTCACCACCCGCCCCGCCTCGCGCAACAAAACTTCCAGCAGATTAAACTCGACCGAGGTCAAATCCACGGGTTGCCCCGCCCGCAGCACAGTGCGCGTCGCCGGATCCAGTTCCACATCGCCTACGTTGATCACTTCCGGCACCGCATCCGCCGCCTTCACCGGCTTCGTGCGCCGCAGAATCGCCCGAATCCTCGCCACCAGCTCCCGCGGGTTAAAAGGCTTCGGCAGATAATCGTCGGCTCCAATCTCCAGCCCCACGATGCGATCCACATCCTCGCCCCGCGCCGTCAAAAGCAGCACCGGAATTTTTGACACGCTGCGAATCCGCCGCAGCACTTCAAAGCCATTAATTCCCGGCAGCATCACGTCCAGCACCACCAGCGCGAACTCGTTTGTCTGCGCTTGCGCCAGCCCGCGCTCGCCATCATGAACGGCCTTCAGACTGAAGCCCTCCGCCGTCAGGTATTCCTCCACCAACCCGCACAACTCCACGTCGTCATCCACAACCAGTATGCGTTCCATCCGTCTATTCATCTAACACCTCAGCGCGGCCCACGGCAGTAAAGATTTGTAAGAACAGCTCTCAGCCATCAGCTCTCAGTTCTCAGTTCTTACCTTTGCGGTAGTTCTTCATGAGCTTAACGCTGAGAGCTGAGAGCCGAGAGCTGAGAGCTGCCTTTACAAAACTTTACCCCCCCTTGACCGACTCTTTACTCCACATTTCCCCCAAAAGATGTTCTCATCTTCCTAGCATCCTCCGGGCTGCCTTCCGGAATTCTTTAGGAGACACTCATGAAATCGGTACGCTCCCGCTTCCTCGCAATCGGCGCCGCGCTCCTGTTGGGCGTTGCAACTCTGTTCGCTCAAGGCATGGACGGCCACAGATTCGACGGCCACTTCGATCACATGCTCGGTTTCTACTCCGACAAGCTCGACCTGAGTTCCGCGCAACAGGAGCAGATGAAGGCCCTCTGGGAAAAAGAAAAGCCCGCCCTCCAGCCCCTCATGCAGAAGATGCGCGAGAATCATGATGCCATGAAGGCTCTCGAGGCCAGCGGTCCCTTCGACGAAACCAAGACCCGCGCCCTTGCCAAAAAGGGCGCTCAGACCATGATCGAACTTCAGGTCCAGCACGCCCGTATCAAGTCTGAGATGATGCAGCTTCTAACGCCCGACCAGAAAACAAAATTAACGCAGCTTGAGTCCGAGCACGAGTCGCACATGAAGAACCACATGCCGCCTCCGCCGGATAACGACTAATCGCCCGGAATCACCAACCGCGAAGAGCTTGGCCGGCTCAACGCTCAACCAGGTCTCTCTCTCCCCGGGCGGGTTTGCAAGTTCCAACCTGCCCGGTATTTTTAAATCGGGCTTCAAGCCGCGCAGCGGCGCAAGAATAAGCCCACAGCCTAACCCGGAGGAATGATGCAGGAAGCCGACCTCCTCTATTCCGGATTGATCGTCACCGCTCTCATGCTCTCCATTTGGACCGGCGCACTCCTCGCCGCCGCCTGCGTCTTCTTCGCCCCAAAATTCCTCGCCCCCCGCGCCCACCAATCTCCAGTCCGCAAGCCATGAGCTGCACAACAGCCATCGGACATCCGAGTCGCGGTAGAGGTCACAAAGGTTTTACTGACAACCGACAACTGACGACTGACAACTCTTCCCGCACCCCGCGCTGCTACAATCGCATCTATTAACCTTCATGTTCCCCGACCGCCTGCGCCCTCTCGTTCCCTACCTCAAACGGCACTGGCTCGGCTTGTTTCTCGGGGGCATCTGCGTTCTCCTCAATAACGGGGTCTGGGTCCTTTTCCCTCAGGTCATCCGCCGCGCCGTCAATGCCCTCAACTCCGGCGTCACCCGCGAAAAGCTGCTCACCTACTCGCTCCTCCTGGTCGCCATCGCCCTCTTCAAAGGCATCTTCCAGTTCCTCACCCGCTACGTCGTTATCGGCATCTCGCGCGACATCGAATTCGATCTCCGCAACGACCTCTTCGCCCACCTCGAGCGCCTCTCCTACTCCTACTACCAGCGCAACCGCACCGGCGACATCATGGCCCGCGCCACCAACGACCTCAACGCCGTCCGCATGCTCCTCGGCCCGGCCATCATGTACTCGGCCAACACGCTCGTCTTCACCGCCGGCGCCCTCGGCTTCATGCTCGCCATCAGCCCCAAGCTCACGCTGATCGCCTTCACTCCCCTCCCCGTCGCCAGCATCCTCATCCAATATTTTGGCCGCCGCATTCACGAACGCTTCGAGCGCATCCAGGCCATGTTCTCCGACATCTCCGCCCGCGCCCAGGAAAATTTCTCCGGCGCCCGCGTCATCCGCGCCTACGTGCAGGAGCAGGCCGAGATCACCGCCTTCGAAGCCGCCAACAAGGAATACATCCGCCGCAGCCTCGGCCTTGTCCGCTTAATGGGCATGCTCTGGCCCACCCTCGAACTCATGCTCGGCGCAGCCGTGGTAATCGTGCTCTGGGTCGGTGGCCGTCAGGTCCTGCTCCACAAAATGAACGTTGGCGAGTTCGTCGCCTTCAACACCTACATGGTCCAGCTCACTTGGCCCGTAATCGCCCTCGGATGGGTCATCAACCTCTTCCAGCGGGGCACCGCCTCGCTGGCCCGCATCGACGAAATCATGCGCTCCCAGCCCGAAATCGCCGACGCGCAAATCGGCTCCTCGCGAGATTGGGTACTCGGGCCATCAGAACGAATCGGGTCATCGAACGATCGGGTCATTGAGTCATTGAAGAACGCATCAAGCAAGTCCTCAATGCCTCAATCCCTCAATGATTCAATGCCTCAATCGACGGCTCTTACCGGCGAAATCGAATTCCACAATCTAAACTTCAGCTATAACGAAGTCCCGGTCCTCCACGACATCAACCTCACCATCCCCGCCGGCTCCAGCCTCGCCATCGTCGGTCCCACCGGTTCCGGCAAAACCACCCTCGTCAGCCTCATCCCGCGCATCTACGACGCCGCCCCCGGCTCCATCCTCATCGACGGCCGACCCATCCGCAGCTTCTCTCTCGCCGGCCTCCGCCACCACATCGGGTTCGTCCCGCAGGAGACGTTCCTCTTCTCCGACGTCATCCGCGAAAACATCGCCTTCGGCGTCCCCTCCGCCACGCTCGAACAAGTCAAGTCCGCCGCCGCCGCCGCCAACATCGCCGCCGACATCGAATCCTTCCCCGACGGCTACAACACCATGGTCGGCGAGCGCGGCATCACCCTCTCCGGCGGCCAAAAACAGCGCACCGCCATCGCCCGCGCCCTCCTCCGCAGCCCCCGCATTCTCATCCTCGACGACGCCCTCTCCAGCGTCGACACCCACACCGAAGACAAAATCCTCAACCACCTTCGCGACCTCATGCGCGGCCGCACCACCATCTTCATCTCCCACCGCGTCTCCACCGTCCGCAACGCCGACCGCATCGCCGTCCTCCATCAGGGCCGCATCGTCGAACTCGGCACCCACGACCAGCTAATCGCCCGCAACGGCTACTACACCGACCTCTACAACAAGCAGTTACTAGAAGAAGAGCTAGCCGAAGTCTAAGAATCGGCTGATCGGGCGATCTGGCCATCGGGCGATCTTGAAAAGCAGCATCACACGCGACTCGGTTTTGGGTTTCCAATGACCCGATGTCCCGATTACTCAATGACCCGATTTCTAGATCCCCCGCTCCTCCCCTGGCCCCTCCGAGTAACCTCCCCAAAACAAATTCCTTGCGTCCCCGCCCAAAAAGTCATCTAAAATAAACAGTCCCTAAAACCTTATGTCAGGCCAAGGAGTATTCATGCCCCGCTTCCGCTCCCTAGCTTTGTCTTTCGTGGCGTTTCTGATCCTCGCCACGTTCTCCCTCGCCGCCCCACCCGATCGCATCTCCATGGCGGTCAATACAGCCTCCACAGCTCCCCTCGGTCTCGGCGTCGCGCCCCACATTTGGAATGAGCCTGATCAGGGCCCGGTCGACCCGGCCATGCCCCTCACGAATCTCACCCTGCTCATCTCGCCCGCGCCCGCGCAGCAAAAGGCGATCGAAAAGCTCCTCGCCGAGCAGCAGGACCCGCACTCGCCCAACTACCACAAGTGGCTCACCCCCGAGCAGTACGGCGAGCGCTTCGGCCTCAGCCCTAACGACAAGAAAAAAATTACCTCATGGCTTCAGTCGCAGGGCTTCACCAACATCAAACTTGCGCGCAGTTCCAACGTCATCACTTTCAGCGGCACCGCCCTTCAGGCCCGTAACACCTTCGGCACGGAAATTCACCGCTTCGGCTCCGGGGAGATCATGCATTTTTCCAACGTCTCCGCCCCACGCATTCCCGCTGCTCTCTCCGGCATTGTCACCAGCATGCGCGGCCTCAACAACTCCCACCTCAAGCCCATGGTGAAGAAAATCAAGCGCGACTATGTCGCCGATAACTCCTTCACCGGCCAGTTCGTCGGACCGCCCGACGTCGCCACCATTTATGACATTAACAACCTCTACACCGCCGGCGGAGGCAATCGCGGCGGCGGTCAAACCCTCGCCATCATCGGCCAGACTGACATTTTCCAGGCCGACATCAGCGACTTTCGCACCGGCTTCGGCCTCTCTGCCATCACCGGCTGCACCAGTTCCACCAAGTCGCCCGGCGTAATCACCGCCTGCAGCACCGCAAATTTTAAATATGTGCTCTACCTGCCCACCGGCGGCACCGACCCCCTTACACCCTCGCCCGGCGATCTCTCCGAGTCCGATCTCGATATCGAATGGTCCGGCGCCATCGCCCAGAATGCCCAGGTCATCTTCGTCAACGCCCCCGACCCCAACGGCAACGGCGTCGTCGACTCCATGCAGTACGCCATCACCAACAACGTCGCTCCCGTCGTCAGTATGAGCTACGGCCTCTGCGAGCTTTACTCCGCGGAAAATACCGCCGGCGGCTTCGCCAACTTCACCGAGGCGGAATTCCAGCAGGCCAATCTTCAGGGCCAGACCATCGTGAACTCCACCGGCGATCAGGGCGCCGTCTCCTGCGATCCGATAGTCCAAACCGAGACACTCGCCGAGGGTGGTTACGCCGTCAGCTATCCCGCTAGCAGCCCCGAAGTCACCGCCGTCGGCGGCACGCTCATCCCGCAAACCTTGCCCAACGAATACGGCTCCACCTACTGGAACACCACCGGCACCACCGGCGGCTCTGCGCAAACATACACGCCTGAGCAGGCCTGGAACGACAACGAACAATTTGGCGCCGTCTGTGCCGACCCAACCGACTTCCCTGTCTATGCCCAATATTTTTGCACCCCGCTTGGCGTTACCAACTGGAGCACTGCACAGGATGCCCTCGGCTTCATCGCCGGCGGCGGCGGCGTCAGCAACTGCGCCACCATCGATGCCAACAATGTCTGCCTGACCCCTTATCCACAGCCGTCCTATCAGTCGGGCCTGAATGCCACTGCCATCAATCCGAACGGCTACGGCGTAGTCAATTCCACCGCGCCACGCTACGTGCCAGATGTGGCCCTTCTCGCCTCTCCCTACTTCCCGGGCCTCATCTACTGCACGCCCTTGTCGGAGTTGTCCGGCACCGCTCCCTACGACACCGAGTCGACCAGCAGTTGCGCTCCTGGCGGTGCAAGCGGCATCGCGGCCGGGGTTGCTGGGATCGTCCAAAGTGGTAATTATGTCGTCGACCCCTCCGTCGCCGGAGGCACCTCCTTCGCCACGCCCATTTTTGCCGGCATAGTCACCCTCCTCAACCAGTACCTCAACCCTTCTGCTCCCGGCTTGGGCAACATCAATCCCACCCTTTATTCCTTTGCCGCTAACCCTAATCCGAGCTTCACCCCCACATTCAACACCATCACCACCCCAAATACGGGCTCTTATTCTGCCGGCGCGTACTGCGTCGGTGGCACGCCAAGCAATCAGCCTGCGGCCATGCAGTGTCCCACCACCGGACCCACAGCCGGCTTCCTCGGCTTCAATACCTACGACTTCGACTCCACCACCAACTACAATCTAGTCACCGGCCTCGGCTCGGTCGACGTCTACAACCTCGCCCAGTCATGGGCCGCCAGTGCCTCCAACGGCTTGACCTTCGCACTCAGCGGCAGTTCGCAACAAACCGCCCTCGCGGGACAATCCGTCACCTACACCTTCACCGTCACGCCGCCTGCCGGCGGCGTCTTCCTCGCAGGCGTGAGCTTCAACTGCAGCAAATTCACCCCGCAAGATCCATATAAGACTCTCACCGCCAGCGCCTGCTCCTTCGTTGACACGACAACCAACACCGCCACCATACCCGCCGGAACCCAGGGCGTGCAGAGCATCACCATGACGCTTAAAACTGCGGGCCCCAACCCGAACGGCAGCGTGGCAAAGGACAATCGTCGCCGCGCCGAAAATCGCCTCCCGCTCCTGCCCTTGACCCTACCCATCGCCGGTGTCGTCCTCGCAGGCTTCGCCGGACGCAAGCTCTCGAAGTATTCGCTGGTAGGCAGCCTCTGTCTCGCCCTCGCCATGCTCGGCTTGCTCGTAGCCTGCGGCGGAGGCGGCAGCGGCGGCGGTGGCGGCTCCAACCCGATCAGTGTCAGCGTCAGCCTCGGCACTCCCACCGGCATCTATCCCAACAACTCCGGTTGGCCGATGCAGACCGCGACCTTCACCGCAACCGTCAACAATGACACGTCCGGCAAGGGCGTAACCTGGGCCGCGCAACTCGGGTCCATTACATCCACCGACGCCACCCACGCCACCTACACGTCCCCCACGTTGACCAACACTCTGCCTAACTTTGACACCATCACTGCAACCTCCGTGGAAGACAACACCAAGTCGGGCACGAGCACCGAGACACTCTTGCCGGCTACCGTCCCCGGCACCTACACCGTAACTGTCACCGAAAGCTCAGCCCAAGCCTCTCAGTCGCAACAGGTAACCGTGCAGGTAAATTAGCAAGTGCGTTAGGAAGTCGCACCAGGAAAAAGGCGCGGATCATATCCGCGCCTTCCTTCTTTTTCCCCGGTATCTCATTGAAGAATAAATATCTTACGCGTAACTCCTTATTTTTCAAAGATCAAACGCCCAATTCTCCCTAAAACATTGATTCTAAAGCATGTTTCTAACCCCTTATTCCTCAAAGATCTAGCGGGAATTTCCCCGTAACCAACTGATTCTAAAAGATCGACTAAAGGGGCACTTGTTACCAACTGGTAAACAGTCCTGCACTCCCGCGGGCCGCCTCACTCCGCCTTGCCTCCCGCCTCCGCTTCCCCCGTCTTCCCGCCCCCAACCAGAGTAGCTCCCAAAACCGCTCCTCCCTCCGGTTTCTGCACGAACGCAATCAGCCGCAGGTTCGTCAACTCCGCCGCATTCGGCAGCTTCACTACCACATCACGGCTCAACCCTCCACGCTCCGCGCCCGTGCCTTTCCCCTCCTCCACAATCCCAACCTTGTTGATCGCGACCGCCACCGCAACATGCTTCAGGTCTCTTCCCTTGTTCTCGCCGCGCATCACATGCGACTCGGCATGATCCAGCGCAACCGCCACCAGCACATCCGCCTTGCCGACGCCCAGCGCCGCCGGCAAGGCTCCGGCTTCTACGTGTACGCGAAGCTTCTTCGGTTCCTCCAGCGAGTACGACGTAATCCGCACCGGAACCTTCGGATTGCCACGCGCCTCCTCCAGCGCATGCACCGCCGCATGCGCGTCGCTGCCATTAAACTGCGTCGCCCCGTCCACCACCATCTCCGGCGTGAACGCGTCGTTCAGCTTGAAGCGCCGCACATATTCCTCCTGCCGTTCCGTCAGCGCGCTCGACGAGTACGGATCGCTCCATCCATCGTGGTTCCAGTAATCCACATGCTCGCTCAGAACAATCGCCTGCGCGCCCGCAACCGGCTGCATGCGGTCAAGGTTCGCCAGCATCGTGTCCGCCGGAGGACAGCTCGAACATCCTTCCGAAGTAAACAGCTCTACCAGAATCGGCACGCTCGCCGACGGTTGAGAGTTGTCAGAAGCTGCCGTCGACGCGCCCGCTGAAGCCTTCTGCGCAACCGCCCAAGTCCCCAATCCGAGCATCAACAACAACGCAACAGCCAGCCCTGTCTTGTTCAGCCCACGAATTCGCATAGCGATTCACCCCGCAACACTTCCGTTGGATGCGCTGCTCCGACAAAAGCTACACGCAATGATTGACGGGGATTGAGGAACTTGTCATTCCGAGCGCAGCAAGAAACCTCGCGAGCCGCGCCAGCCTACCGTTCGATGAACTTCCCAAACATCCGGTGCGGATCGACAGCAATGAACAGCCCGCGCCCCCGCGCCAACACTTCGTTCTTCTCGTTCAGGATCTCAGCCACGTTGACGTGCTTTCGTCCCGTCACGTTCTCCTCGCGAGACTCAACCCGCAACGGTTTATTCAGCGGCACCGGCTTCAGGTAATTCACCGTGATCTCCGACGTCAGCGCGATCACGTGCCGCAGCTTGTTCACCTTGCCCATCGCCTCGTCCAGAATGGTTGCGATAATCCCGCCATGGCAATGCCCCGGAGGCCCCGTATACCGCTTGCCCAGCCGAAACCGGCACACAAAGCAGTCGCGCTCCTCGTCGTACGCAAAGCGCAGCAGCATTCCATCCGGATTGTTCTTCCCGCAGGCAAAGCAGTAGTTCTTCTGCAGCCGCGTGTAGGTCGTACTATGCCCTGCTCCTGTCTTCTTGCGAGCCGCCGGTTTGCGAGCCGCCGGTTTGCGAACTACGGGATTGCCAATCGTGGGTTTGCCAGCCATGCAGGAATTCTACCGTGAGCGCGGGCAAAAGTTCGGCTCAACAAAGTTTGCGCCAACTCGGTTATGATGTCGTTCCCAGCCTGTAACCCAGGAGGCATCCGATGCCCGCCGCAAAGAAATCCAAGACCCTATACAGTGTTCACCCCGGAGTTGCCATGGTCCAGAAGTGGATCAAAGAACTGCCGGAGAAAACGGGCCGCTCGCTCGACGAATGGATCGAACTCACCCGCAAGTCCGGCCCTCCGACCGAGAAGGAGCGCCGCGACTGGCTGAAGAAGGAACACAAGTTCGGTACCAACTCGGCCATCTGCATCGCCGAACGAGCCGAGGGCAAAGGCACCGAAGATGACACGCCCGAAGGCTATCTCGAAGCCGCCGAGCAATGGGTGGAAGCCATGTTTTCCGGCCCCAAAGCCGCTCTCCGCCCGCTCTACGACGATCTGCTGAAGATCGCCCTCACCCTCGGCCCCGACGCCAAAGCCTCACCCGGTAAAACCGCCGTCTCCCTCTATCGCAATCACGTCTTCGCCAACCTCAAGCCCTCCACCAACACGCGCATCGACGTTGGCCTCTCGCTGGGCAATATGAAGACCCCAAAGCGCCTGATCGACACCGGCGGCTACCAGAAGAAGGACCGCATAACCCGCCGCATCGAAGTCAAGTCCAAGTCCGACATCGACGATGAGTTGAAGAGGTGGCTGAAGAAGGCATACGAGATGGATGCATAGATGAGTCTTCTGCGAAGTGGTCATGACGAGATGACCATGCATGTTATAATGTGTCTATGAAGACGATCGCGGCGGGGAAGTTCAAGGCGCGTTGCCTGACTCTGATGGACGACGTACAGGCGACGCGGCAGCCAATCCTGATCACGAAGAGGGGAAAGCCGGTAGCCAAGCTGGTGCCGGTTGCAAACGAGAAGGACCACTGGATCGGTAGGCTCGACGGGGTGTTCAAGGTCGTAGGTGATATCGAGTCTCCCATCGACGGATGGGAGTCCTCATGATTCTGCTTGACTCCCACGTGCTCATCTGGGCAGTTTCCGACTCAAAGCGTCTTTCGAGCACGGCTGCCTCAGCAATCCGCCGCGCGCGGCGCGGCGGTGGTGTCGCAGTGTCGGCAATATCTGCTTATGAAGTCGCCTGGCAGATCGCGAGTGGTCGAGTCCACGGATATGGCACGGTCGAAGCCTCGCTGCTTCGATTTCTAGAGGGAGTAACGGTGCTGCCCATCACGCCCGAGATCGCGGCCTTGGCGACGCAGTTTCCCGACGATTATCCTCACGATCCGGCAGACCGCCTGATCGGCGCCACCGCGCGGGCGGAGGCAATAACGCTCGTCACAAAAGACGAGCGCATACGCCGAAGTCCACTGCTTCGGACCGTGTGGTAATCCTCAGTCGTAATACTCCAGCCCCAAGTGCGTAATCAGTTCTTCCCCCTTCAAGTGCCGCAGCGTGTTCTTCAGCTTCATCAGTTGGATGAACAGATCATGCTCGGGATATAAGCCCGGCGCAGTCATCGGCGACTTGAAGTAAAAGCTCAGCCACTCCTGAATTCCCAGCCGGCGCAGTTCCGGCGTGCGCTGCGCCAGGTCGAGGAACAGCACCAGGTCGAGCACAATCGGTGCCGCCAGAATCGAATCGCGGCACAGGAAGTCGACCTTGATCTGCATCGGGTAGCCGAGCCAGCCGAAGATATCGATGTTGTCCCAACCCTCTTTGTTATCACCGCGCGGCGGGTAATAGTTAATGCGCACCTTGTGGAAGATATTGCCGTAAAGCTCGGGATACAGGGCTGGCTGAAGGATGTGCTCCAGCGCCCCCAGCTTCGACTCTTCCTTGGTTTTGAAAGACCCCGGATCGTCCAGCACCTCGCCATCGCGGTTGCCCAAAATGTTCGTCGAGTACCATCCGCTCAGCCCCAGCAACCGCGCCTTGAACGCCGGCGCCAGCACCGTCTTCATCAGCGTCTGTCCGGTCTTAAAGTCCTTGCCGCAGATCGGCAGTTCGCGCGCCTGCGCCAGTTCGTGCATCGCCGGAATGTCAACCGTCAGGTTCGGCGCGCCGTTGGCGAACGGCACGCCCTCCATCAGCGACGCATACGCATAGATCATCGACGGCGCGATGTTCTCGTCGTTCTCTTTCATCGCCTTCTCGAGCGCCTTCAGGCTCTGGTGCGCCGCGCTCTGCTCGATGAAAGTTTCGGTCGACGCGCACCAGATCATAATCAGCCGCTCCGCGCCGCTCGACTTGCGGAATCCGCGAATGTCGTCCCGCAACTGCTCCGCCAGGTCCAGCTTGTTCTTGCCCTTTTTGACGTTCGGCCCGTCGATCTTCTTGACGTAATTGTGGTCGAAGACCGCCTTCATCGGCTTGATCGCGCCCAGTGTTCCCTTCACCTGATCGAGCAGATCGCGTTCCAGTACGCCCGCATTGCGCGCCGCCGCGTCCATGTTGTCCTCGAAAATGTCCCAGCCTGTAAAGACCAGGTCGTTCAATCCGGCGAGCGGCAGGAATTCCTTGATCTTCGGCGAACGACCGTCGGTTCGCTTGCCCAGCCGGATTGTTCCCATCTGCGTGAGCGAACCGATGGGCGAGGCGATGCCCTTGCGCACGGCTTCCACGCCGGCCACAAACGTGGTCGCGACCGCGCCCATGCCCGGAATCATTACGCCCAGTTTGCCCTTGGCGGGCGCGATATTTGCGGTGCCCGGCCGGTCCTCGGACTTCACACTCGCGCGCGCCGGCTTTGCGGACTTCTTGCCTGTCGCCATAGTTTGGCTGCTTCCTTATTTGATATGAGAGGTGTGTGCAAACCGAATATGTTCTCGCATCTGGCACAGCTTTGGCAAACGCCCGCGCCCAAACGCGCAGAATGACGATTCAATGGCGGCAGGTACGCATCGGTTGGCGAGCCACGCGCCACGTCATAGCGGCTGAAATGCGCGCACTCCTCCTATCGCGCCGGCATCGCCAGGAACAGCAAGATCAGTCCGAACAGGATCAGCGCCATAACCAGCGAATACAGATTGTGCATCGGATGAAAGTGGAAGTAGGAGTTCTTTCTCCAGGAATTCAGCACGGGGCCTCCTTCCCGCGGCATTGCGCGGAGCATGCGTCTCTACTCCTATTCTCCCACTGTTCGGCCAGCGCGGCTAGAATTCTTCCGCTGCTCAACCTCGCGTAATCTCGCGCGGAAGGCCTCGCTCGTCACTTCCCGTCCAGTTCCATGATCTTAATGGGCAGGTCCCAATGGGCGGCAAGAATCTCAAACCGACGCTGCTCCTCCTTCACATATGCGGCCTGGTCTGGCCAAAGCTGCTTCTTTAGCGCGTCTTCCTCGAACGGCTCGTTGGCCGCCGCCGAATTCTTGAAGACGATGGTGACGCGATAGTCCCAACGGCCATCTTCCGTGGTGTGGTAGCGCGGCTGGTCCATCCGCACTTTCAGCATCCGGCCCATCTCCAGTTCTTTCCTCAGGAGCGGGTAGTGATTCTTCTTGAACAACTGAAGAAATTCGTCCGCATATCCCCACTTGACCTTGTAGTAGTACTCGATCACGAAAGGCTTGCCGGAGTTGTCGGCGGCAGTTTGGGCCGGCAAGGCAAGCGGGAAAAGAGTGACCACAGTAAGCAATATCAGCATCAGTCGCGTTTTCATCAGGGAGCCTCGTGGGTAAGTACTTCGTGACTATTCTCGCACGACAGCTTTTTATCGAACGGTCAGCGCGGCCGCAGCTGCCGCCCGCATGGTCCAATGTTAAAATCGCTTGTGGCCGCCAATTCGCTTCGCCTGATTGCCATTGATATTGACGGTACCCTGCTCAATCCCCAGTTCCAGGTTTCCGGCCTCGACCTCGCCGCGCTTCGGCGGGCCAACTCGCAGGGCATTGAAGTCATTCTCGTCACCGGGCGCCGCCATGCCTTCGCGCTGCCCATCGCCCAGCAACTCGGCTTCGATCTCTGGTTGATTAGCTCCAACGGCGCGATTACGCGCTCCCTTGCCGGAGAGACGTTTCATCGCGACCTGCTTCCCCATCAAACTTGCCGCGAACTCGTGCGCGCCATGCAAGAATTCCGGGGTCAGACCGTTCTTACATTCGATACCGAAGGCGCAGGCACAATTGTGGTCGAGCATCTCCGCGATCTCGAAGCCAGCATTCAGCGCTGGCTGGAAAAAAATATGGAGTACATACAATTCGTCGTCCCGATTGAAAACGCCCTGACTACCGATCCTGTCCAGGCCATGTTCTGCGGGCCCGTCGCGCACATGCAACTGGCGCTCGCGGCGTTGTCGGATTGCGGTCTACCCATCACCGTCCTGCGCACGGAGTATCCGGGCCGCGATCTTTCCATCGTCGATGTGCTCAATGCCGGCTGCTCCAAGGGGCACGCTCTGGAGCGCTGGGTGAACTACCGCGGCATTACCCGCGACCAGGTCATGGCCATCGGTGACAACTACAACGATATCGAGATGCTCGCCTTCGCCGGTCAACCCTTTATCATGGGAAATGCCTCCCGCGAACTGCTGGGACGCGGCTGGACGGTGACGCGCCCAAACTCCGAGAGCGGCGTCGCGGCGGCCATCGAGTTCGTGCTCGACGGAAAAGAGCTGGACGTTGTGGCGACATAGTGCGGTCAGATTGCCAATCCGATTGAATGACAAGATGAAGAAAACGGCACACGCAAGCACGAATCGAGCAAGAGCGGCCCGAGTCTGGTTGAACCAAGGTTGGGTGAAAGGCGCTTCGCTCTGCATTTGCGCGGTTTTTGTTGTCAGCCTCTCCGCCTCAGCTGCCGACTTCGCCATCCTGCAAAATGGCTTCACCATTCGCCACGAGCACCGTCTCGTGATAGGCGACACAACCCGGCTTTATTTTTCCCACGACGATTCCAGCTTCACCGACGTGGCGACCGCCGACATCACCGCGTATGAGAAAGATCTGACCCTGCCTGTGCAACCGGCCCCAGCGACGCCCCAACCCGGTTCCACGGCCTCCACAGCCGCCCCCGCTGTCGCGGACCTGAATCACGTCGTCAACTCCGCTAGCGCCGCATATCATCTCGACCCCGATCTCGTGAACAGCGTCATTCATGCCGAGAGTGGTTTCAACGCGCATGCTGTCTCGCCCAAAGGCGCGCGCGGATTGATGCAACTCATGCCGCAGACCGCGACTGCGCTCGGCGTAAATGACGCTTTCGATCCCGAGGCCAACGTCGGTGGCGGCAGCCGATACCTCCGCGAATTGCTGGAGCGCTACGATTTTGACTTGGTGAAGGCGCTGGCCGCCTATAATGCTGGTCCCGAGCGCGTGGAGCAGTATCGCGGCGTGCCGCCTTTCCAGGAGACGCGCGCCTACGTGGCCCGCATCGTCCACGAATACAACCGCAAAAAAATTGCGCAAGAGAAAGAAAAATCCGCCGCCCAGCAGAAATCTCAAACGGCGCCATCGGCTGTCAAGCCGGCCTCGCCCACCCAACAAAAGTCGCATTCCGCGAAGTCCGCGCATGTTACCCCAAGCGCGCTCAATCGCCGCCCGAACGCCTCTGCGCGTCTCGCCGTTGATCAATCTCCCACTTCTCCGCGTTGACCCTGCTGGCGCTCTCATTTACCTTCAAGTGGGCGTGCCGTCTGTGGTTGACGTGTGCCCCTCTGCAAGTTCGCATCGGATGAAAAATAAAAAGTACGTCGCGTACGTAATCGTCTTCCTCGTCCTGGTGGCGCTCGTCTACCTCCAGTTCCGAACCTGGCGCAATTTCGATTGGGCCCTCCTGCTGCAATTCCATCCGCTTTGGCGGCACATCTTCCATGCCCTGGTGCTGATTTACTTCGCCTATGTGCTGCGCGCGGTGCGCTGGAAAATTTTTCTCCGGCCGGTTCGCAAAGACGTGTCAACCCTCGGCCTCATTCCGCCGACTTTAATAGGATTCACCGGCCTGGCCGTCCTCGGCCGTCCCGGCGAACTCATTCGCCCCTACCTCATCGCCCGCCACACCAACCTCAGCGTCGCCTCGCAGATCGCGGTTTGGGCCGTTGAGCGCATCTTCGATATCGGCGCCTTCACTGTGATCTTGGTCGCGGCAATCTTTCTGCCGTCCAAACTGCACGCCTTCGCGCTGGCCGCGCCGCCGGAGGTCAAGCGCTGGATTTACCTGACTGGCTATGCGCTGATTGCTCTCGTGCTCGGCCTGCTCGTGGCGGCCGTGCTCATGTCGTACCGCGGCAACCGCATGGCTCAGTGGGTGGAGAGCCGCTTCTCCCATCTCGCCCAAAACCTCGGCCACCGCATCGCCCAAAAGATCCGCGAGTTCACTGCCGGACTCGACACCATCCATGGCCCATTCGCCTTTTTGCAGCTTTCGTCAGTGTCAGTCCTCATGTGGTGGGTCATCGCGTTGTCGTACAAAGAAGTGACCACGGCCTACGGCGCTCCGATGCACGCCATGAGCACCACCAAGGTTCTTCTTCTGATGGGCTCCAGCATGGTCGGATCGATGGTGCAGCTTCCGGGTGTGGGCGGCGGATCGCAACTCGCCACCATCAGCGCCATGGATCACGTCTTCCACATCGTTCCCAAGGAACTCACCGTGAGCTGCGGCATCATGCTCTGGCTGGTCACCTTCGTCGCAGTCGTGCCCGCGGGCTTGCTGCTCGCACATCGCGAGCGCCTCTCGCTCCGCAAACTCTCCGTCGAAAGCGCAGAAGCCGAAGAAACCGGAGAAACCGAAGCCTTGAATAATTGAGTCATTGAGCGATTGAATCATTGAAGCACTGCGAGATTAGACCTCGCGTAAATGATTCAGGGTTTTAAATGACTCAATGATTCAATGACTCAATGATTCAATCCCGTCATTCCCCAACTGCTACAATCATGAGTACTCTCCGAACCCATGAAATGCCCTTTTTGCGGCTTTGAAAACGACAAGGTCGTCGATTCCCGGGAAAGCAAGGAAGCCGACTCGATTCGCCGCCGCCGCGAGTGCCTGAAGTGCGAAAAACGCTTCACCACTTACGAGCGCATCGACGAAATTCCCTACATGGTGGTCAAGAAAGACGGCCGCCGCGAGCGCTTCGACCGCCAGAAGGTGCTCAATGGCCTGATGCGAGCCTGCGAAAAACGCCCCGTGCCCATCAGCAAGCTCGAGCAGATCGTGAATGAAGCCGAAACCTTCGTCATCGAATCCGCCGAGCGCGAGCGCAAAACCAGCGAAATTGGCGAGTTGATCATGAACCGCCTGCGCCGCTATGACAAAGTCGCCTACGTGCGCTTCGCCTCCGTCTATCTCGATTTCAAAGACGTGCAGGAATTCATGACGGAGTTGAAGGATCTGCTAAAGACAAAGGAACCCGAGCCGAAAGGTAAAAGTGTGAAGGTATAGTTATTGAGTTATTGAGTTATTGAGGTATTGAGTGATTGAGGCATTGAATCATTTATGAACCCGGCTCAATCTGAAGCCACGTCTTCGTTGGCGAAGGCGACGGAACTCAAGCAACGTAGCAAGAATCTCGCGATCCGTATTGTGAACCTCTTTCGCTCACTGTCTCACTCGCCCGATGTTCAGACCCTGGGGAAGCAACTTCTTCGTTCCGGCACGTCGGTTGGAGCGAACTATCGCGCCGTTTGCCGTGCCCGCTCCAAAGCGGAATTCATCTCGCGGATGTCGATTGTCGTCGAGGAAGCTGATGAGACGGTCTTCTGGCTGGAGCTTCTCGGGGAAACCGGCATCGTCCGTCCAGAGAGGACACGGGACCTGCTGAAAGAAGCTAACGAACTGGTAGCAATTTTTGGCGCATCGTTACGTACATCCAAGCAGAATCGCAGCGCTTAATCCTCGGTTTTTCAATGACTAAATACTTCAATGCTTCAATGACAAAATAATTTATGACTCACAAAGTAACTCTCATTCCCGGCGACGGCATTGGCCCTGAGGTCATCCAGGCGACCGTTCGCATCCTCGAAGCAACCGGCGTTAAGTTCGAATGGGAAAGCTTCGCAGCCGGCAGCGACGCCTTTGCGAAATACCACGAATACATCCCTAAAGAACTCACGGAATCGATCGAGCGCACGCGCGTCGGTCTAAAAGGCCCGGTCACAACGCCCATCGGCGGAGGCTTTTCCAGCATCAATGTCGAACTGCGCAAGCGCTTCGAACTGTTCGCCAACTTCCGCCCCATCCGCAATCTTCCCCATATTCCCACGCGCTATCCCGACCTCGATCTCGTCATCGTCCGCGAAAACACCGAGGGCCTTTACTCCGGCATCGAGCATGAGGTTATTCCCGGTGTAGTCGAAAGCCTGAAGATCATCACCGAGAAAGCCTCGACGCGCATCTCCCGCTTCGCCTTCGAGCACGCTCGCAAAGCCAGGCGCAAAAAGATCCATTGCATTCACAAAGCGAACATCATGAAGTTGTCCGACGGCCTGTTCCTGCAATGTTCGCGCAAGGTTTCGAAAGAATACCCCGAGATCATCTACGGCGAGCACATCGTCGACAACACCTGCATGCAGCTTGTCATGAATCCCTACCAGTACGACATTCTGCTGCTCGAAAATCTTTACGGCGACATTGTCTCCGATCTCTGCGCGGGCCTGGTGGGCGGACTTGGCCTGGTGCCCGGCGCCAACTTCGGTCACGAGTGCGCCATCTTCGAGGCCGTGCACGGTTCTGCGCCCGATATCGCCGGAAAAAATATTGCCAACCCGACCGCCGTCCTGCGCTCGGCGCTGCTGATGCTTCGACACTTAGGCGAGGCCGAAGCCGCGTGGAAAATTCGCAACGCGATTGACGACGTCTACCGCGACCGTGCGAAGCTGACTCGCGATGTTGGCGGCAATTCAGGCACATCCGAGTTTGCCGACGCGATTATTGCGGCCATGGAAACGCCGCGTCAGCCGGTCGCGCCCATGCCCGTCTAAGAGCGCAGCGCAGCCCCATTCTGTCTGCGAAAGCCACCGCTCGGTCTGCTACACTATGGCGTTTCGGGGACTGCGTGCCGCAATGCGCGCGAGCATTCCCAGAGGAAGCATGCCGAAGGAAATCGAACTTCCGTACAACAAGGGACTGCACAATTTTGCCATCTTCACATCCTGCGTAACCCTGCTGCTGATCGTTGCGGGCGCGCTCGTCACCAGCAATGACGCGGGCCTTTCGGTCCCAGACTGGCCCACCACCTTCGGTTCGATCTACAAGATGCCGCACATGATAGGCGGCGTTAAGTATGAGCACGGCCATCGCATGGTCGCCGAGTTCGTCGGCCTTCTCACCATCATCCTCGCGGTCTGGACCTGGCGCGCCGAAAAGCGGCGCTGGCTGCGCCTTCTCGGGTTGGCCGCGCTCGCCACTGTCATCGTGCAGGGAATCCTCGGCGGCATGACCGTTCTGCTCCTTCTTCCCGCCGCCGTTTCCAGCGCCCATGCCGCCGTGGCCCAGACTTTTTTCTGCATCGCCGTCTGCATTGCGGTGTTCACCGGTCGCCAGTGGATTCAAGAGCACCCGCGCACAGAATTTGATACTCGCCGCCCCACTCTCTTCACCCTCACTCTGCTCTCCATTTTCGTGCTCTACGTGCAATTACTCCTCGGCGCCATGTTTCGCCACCACGGGCTGAGTTGGTGGCCGCACGTCGTCCATGCCGGTGTCATCGCCGTCGTCCTCTCCTGGACTGCGATTCGCGCCATCTCGGTTTACGGCCAGGTCGAAGCCGTCAAACGCCCCGCCGTCCTCATGCTCTCGCTCATGGTCGCGCAACTCTGCCTCGGGTTCCTGGCGTTCATCACGCGCGTCATGTGGGGACAGGATGCCGCCCAGCCCGAGCTGCCGATGGTAATCGCAACCGTGATTCACGTCGCCGTCGGCGCGCTTCTTCTCGCCACCACGGTCGTCCTTGCCATCCAGGTCTGGCGCCACGTTCCGGTCTCGTTTGCCGAGCCCATTCCCGGAGGAGAGCAAAAACCAGTCGCGGCCTGAAAAAAACACAGCGCGCTCAACGTGCGAGTCAAACTTCGCATGCTGCCGTTCGCGTCTTGGCCGCTCACATCGTAAAATGATCTGTGGCTCCAAACTCATCTGCGCTTGACCTTGCTCCTACGGATAAAATCGCGCTGCCTCTCGCTCCCGCCATCATCCAGGTCCGCGATCTGATCCATCGCTATGGGAACCGCACCGCGCTCAACGGCGTTTCCTTCGATGTCCATTCCGCCGAACTGTTCGGTCTGCTCGGCCCCAATGGCAGCGGCAAGACTACTCTGTTTCGCATCCTTTCCACCTTGATGGTTCCCAGCTCCGGCACCGCCATCGTCGCCGGACTCGACGCGGTTCGCGAGCCCGGAGCCGTGCGCCGTCACATCGGCGTCGTCTTTCAAGCGCAGAGCGTGGACCCGAAGCTCACCGCTCGCGAGAACTTGTGGCATCAAGGGCACCTCTACGGTTTGCACGGAAGCGAACTGAAAAGCCGCATCGACGAGATTCTCACGCGCGTGGGATTGCTGGACCGCGCGAATGAGCGCGTGGAAACGTTCTCCGGCGGAATGCAACGCCGCATCGAACTCGCCAAGGGTTTGCTGCATCATCCGGAAGTTTTGCTGCTTGATGAGCCAACAACCGGCCTTGATCCCGGCGCGCGCCGCGATTTGTGGCAGTACCTCAGTATCCTTCGCGATCAGGAGCGCGTTTCCATCATCGTCACCACCCACCTGATGGAGGAAGCGGAGCGCTGCGACCGGCTGGCCATCTTGAACGAAGGCAATCTGGTCGCGCTCGGCACGCCAGCGTCGCTGACCCGCGAAATCGGCGGCGACGTGATTCTGCTCGAAGCCCGCGACCCGCAGGCTTTATCCGCTCAAATACGCGAGCGCTTTCATGTCGACGCGAGTGTGATGGAAAAGTACGTCCGCATCGAAATTGAAAATGGGCACCGCTTCATCCCCGACGTAGTCGAGGCCTTTCCGGGAGAGATTCAGTCGCTCAGCATGAGCAAACCAACGCTGGAAGACGTATTCATTCACCGCACCGGCCACCGCTTCTGGAACGAAGAAACCGAAGTTCCAGAAAAGGGAAAGAAGGAGAAAAAGAAAAAGCACTAGAAGATTTTGTCATTTGGTAATCGAGTAATTTTGTAATTTTGAAATCTTTCCGTAATCAGGTTTTTCAATTACCAAATTACCCGATTACACAATTACACGATTTCTATGGCCACTCAGACCGCAACCTTGCCCCGTCCGTCCACCGCTCCCGCATCGGCCGGCGTCCTGCTGCCCGCTTTCACGCTCTGGTGGCGCGAAGTCGTGCGCTTCTATCGTCAGAAGGCACGCGTCGTCGGCGTCATTCTCTCTCCGCTTTTGTTCTGGATCGTCCTCGGCTCCGGCTTCGGCACCTCGTTTCGCTCCGGGCAAGCCGCGGGCCAGAAAAACTACCTCGACTATTTCTATCCCGGCACGCTCGTCATGATCATCCTTTTCACCGCCATTTTCACCATGATGTCGGTGATCGAAGATCGCAACGAGGGCTTTCTGTTATCCGTGCTGGTCGCGCCGGTTCCGCGCGCAGCTATCGTACTCGGCAAAGTACTTGGCGGCACCACGCTTGCCGCGGCTCAGGGGATTGTCTTTCTCGTCTTCGCGCCGCTCGTCGGCGTGCACTTCACGCCCGTCTCTTTCGCCCTGATCGTGCTGACGATTTTCCTGGTCTCCTTCGCCCTCACCGCGCTTGGTTTCGCCATCGCCTGGCCAATGGATTCCACGCAGGCCTTTCACGCCATCATCAACTTGTTTCTGATTCCGCTCTGGCTGCTTTCCGGCGCGCTCTTCCCGCTTTCCAAAGCTTCACCGTGGATTCGCTGGATCATGTACGCCAATCCTCTGACTTACGGGGTTGAGGCGTTGCGCACACTGATGTATCCGGAGGCGCCGAGTTCGTTCTCGTTCGAATTCTCGCTCACGGCCTCCCTGCTAACGCTTGTGCTGTTTGCCCTTTTCATGTTCGGACTGGCCTTTGTGCTCGCCAATCGCAGAACGACGAAGCCAGCCGCATAGATTAATTAATTGTGTGATTGAGAAAGTTGGTAATTAAAAACCAGCAACGCTGCGTCCGCAAATTACACAATGACTCAATGACACAATGACTCAATGACACAATGACCCTCGATCTTCTTGCCCTGGCCGCGCACCGCGATGACGTAGAGCAGACCTGCGGCGGAACGCTGCTCAAAATGGCCGAGCGCGGCTATCGCACCGGCATTCTCGACTTGACCCGCGGCGAAATGGGAACGCGCGGCACCGCCGAAGACCGCATGCGCGAAGCGGCTGACGCGGCGCGCATTCTCAAAGTCTCCTGGCGCGAGGCGCTCGATATTCCCGACGGCCGCGTCGAAAATACCTGGGAGAATCGGCTCAAAGTCGTTCGCGTCATTCGCCAGTTGCGCCCGCGCGTGCTCATTCTTCCCTACTGGGAGGGCCGTCATCCCGACCATTACACCGCGTCCATCCTCGGCTACGAGGCGAGTTTCCTGGCAGGACTGGCGAAACTGCCCGTCAGCGACCATTCGCCGGCCGCAAGCGGAATTAAGTCGTTTTACGATTACGGATCGGCGGGCGTCGCGCCGCATCGTCCATTCAAGATCATCTACGCCAGCCTTTACCGCGATGTGCGCCCGTCGTTCGTGGTCGATATCACGGAGCAGTTTGAGGCGCGGTTCGCTTCGCTCATGGCGTACAAGTCGCAATTCACCGATCAGGAAGCGGGTAGCGACCTCTTCCCCGCGCAAGCCGAAATCCGCGCGCGCATCGAAGCCATGGCGCGCTTTTATGGGATGCTCGGCGGCGTCACCTATGCCGAGCCCTTTGTCCAAAAAGAAGTCGGCTTAATCGACGATGTGATGGCCATTCCCGTGAAGTCCGTCTGAGCGCGCCGCAACCTCCAGTTAAGAAATCCTCTCCAGCGCCTGGCGCAAATCGGCAATCAGATCCTCCACATCCTCAATTCCCACCGAATAGCGGATCAGCGCTTCCGGAATCCCGCTCGCGGCGCGCTCTTCGGCTGTGGATTCTACGTGGCTGGTCGTCGCAGGCGGACCGGCGACCGTTTCGACAGCGCCTAAATTCGCGGCCAGGTTCGCGTAGCGCAGGCCCGGCAGAAATGACTTAACGCGGTCGAAACCGCCGTGCAGCGCAAAGCTGAGCACTCCGCCAAAGCCGCTCATCTGGCGGCGCGCCACTTCGTGATTCTCGTGTGCCGTAAGTCCAGGATAGAAAACCTTCGCAACCTGTGCATGCGACGCGAGAAATTCTGCGATTCGCAGTGCGCTTTCATTTTGCTGGCGAATGCGCAGATGAAGCGTCTTCATCCCGCGCAGCAACAGATATGCCGACATCGGTTCCAGGCACGCGCCGTTGATTTCGCGAAAATGATAGATGCGCTGAACCAGCTCTTTCGCGCCGCACACAACTCCGCCCAGCGCGTCGGCGTGCCCGCCAAGAAATTTCGTCGCGCTGTGAATAACAAGATCGGCGCCAAGTTCCAGCGGCCGCTGATTCATGGGCGTGGCGAATGTATTGTCGACCACAACGAGCGTCCCATTCCGATGCGCCCACGCGGCGAGCCGCGCAATGTCGACAATGCGAATTGTGGGATTCGTCGGTGTTTCCAGGTACAGCAGCTTGCAGCCGTTTGTTATCTCGCCTTCGATTGCCGTCGCATCGGCCGTATCGCAAAGCGTCACATCGATCTGGAAGCGCGGAAAGAATTCCACGAAAAGTTTATTCGTGCCGCCGTATGTATCTTTGATGGTGACCACGCGATCGCCAGGCGACAGCAGAGTGAAGAGCGTGTTGCTGATGGCGGCCATGCCGCTGGCGAAGCTGGTAGCGGCCTCGGCGCCTTCAAGGTCGCGAATCTTCTCCTCGAACGCGGCGACGGTGGGGTTGGTGTTGCGGCCATAGATGTACCCAGCCTTTTTACCGAGCGCGACTTCGAGCCACTCTTCGACCGTTTCGTAGCTATAAGAGACGCTCAGTGCGACCGGAACCTGCGTCGCGCCCATCCAGCGCTCTCCGCGCTCTCCCGCCCAGACGGCGCGGGTGCCGAGTCCCGCCGCGTCCTCGTGTTTTGGCTCGTTCATAAAAGTCCTTGTCCCGCAAAGATTCACCGCTCAGAATTCCGCCGCAGTATGACACATGCCGCCAGATGAATGCTGTGGCGCTGTCACGCGATCTGCCCGTTTGCTCTCTCAACTATGCTTGTTTAGGATGTTCGACGATGCGAACAATAAATTTTGTAGGAAAATAAAATCATGCCTTCCGCGCGCGCTTCCGTTCGTATCGACAAGTGGCTGTGGGCCGCTCGATTTTTCAAGTCGCGAGCGCTGGCAACGCGAGCGTGCGGTCTCGGACGCATTCAACTCGGCGGGCATCCCGCCAAACCGGCGCGCGAGATTTCGATCGGAGACATGTTGCGCGTCACCAACGAGGGCGGCGAATTTGAAATCCAGGTGCTGCTGTTGAGCGAGGTGCGCGGGCCGGCTGCCGTGGCGCAGACACTCTACCGCGAAACCGATGCCAGCCGCGAGCAACGATTAAAAGCCGCCGCCGAGCGCAAAGCGGTGCGCGAGTTCGAGCAACCACCCACGACTCGCCCCTCAAAGCGCGACCGCCGAAGAATCATCCAGTTTCGTGGAAGAGGATAGCCAGCGCGAAATGCCGGCACCGCGCCGAAATTACCCCTGCAAGTCTGGCGGCAGGCCGCTATTAATTGCCGCGCGCACCTTGGCCATCAGCGCTTCGCGAGTGCCAAAATCCGCCGGCTCGATCGGCTCGTGAAATTTCACCGTCACCAGTTCCGGCTGAACGCCAAAGCGCGCCTTCGGCATCGCTCGTTCGGTTCCTGAGATGGTAATAGGCACAATCGGCACCTGGCATTCCTCCGCCAGATAAAACGGGCCTTTTTTGAACGGCAGCAGCCGTCCATCGAACGAGCGTCCGCCCTCGATATAAATCGTCATGTTGATGCCGCTGTTGATCACCTTCGAAGCTTCGCGCACCGCCGAAATGCCCGCGTCGCGATTCCCGCGATCAACTGGAACCAGGGACCCAATCGTCATGATCGGTCCGAGAATCGGCATCTTGAAAAGTTCTTTTTTCACCATCACCGACGTGCGCCGCGGAATCAGCGGAATCGTGATCGGCGGATCGAGATTGGAAATATGATTCGACATGAAGATGTACGTACGCGCCGGATCGATTGTCTCCAGGCCCACCGTCTTCACGCGCACGCCCACAATGCGCACACCGGTCCACGCTCCCCACATGCAGGTCCGGTACAGGTAGCTGATGTCTTTAGTCAGGTAAGTCCACGGAAATCCGGTGAGCGCGGCAAAAGGCAAGGCCAGAGCCCAGAACACGAGCATGAGAACCGTCCGAATCGCGGACACAGCTTTCTCCAGGCCCTCGTAACCTTCGACTTGCACCCCCGTCTCAGACCGCTCCATGTGCCGTTCCGGATTTCCTCTGCGTACCTCTGTGCCCCCGTGTCGATCGCTTCCGTCTGCGGCCAGCGCGCGCGAAAATCTAGTTACGCCCCGGCTCCCAAAGCGCGCAACCGCTCCGGTAGCTTCTCATAAATGCCACCGAATCCGCCATTCGAAAGAATGGCCACAACATCACCCGAAGCGAGTTCGGGCGCAATCGCGCTCACAATCGCATCCGCATTTGCAAAAATGCGCGCCTGCTTCCCGCGCCGCTGCACCTCGCTCATCACGCGATTCAAATCGAGCCGCTCGCGCTCCGGGATCGCCTCCGACTTGAAGATCGCGGCGACGATCACCTGATCCGCCAGCGCCAGGCTCTCCGCCAGCGCATCCTGGAGCACATTCCGTCTCATGGTATTCGAGCGCGGCTCCAGCAACACCCACAGCCGCCGGCCTTCGTACCGTGCGCGCAGCGCGCGAATCGTCTGCTCAATCGCCGTCGGATGATGCGCAAAGTCGTCGATGATGGTCACGCCATTCACTTCGGCCTTGACCTCGAGCCGGCGTTTGACGCTGCGAAATGTCACCAGCGCGCGCGCGATCGCCTCTCGCGGAATTCCATACCACGACGCAAGCGCGGCCGCCGCCGTCGCATTCCACACGTTGTATTCGCCGCCGAGGGCATACTCAAAATCGGCCCAATGCTTGCCGTCGCGCTGCACTGACCACGCCGTTCGCGCCGCCTCCAGCTTCAAGTCGCCGATTTTCCATGCCGCCCGCTCGGACGCGCCGTAGCGCTCCACCGGACAAAACGCCTTGGCCATGCATCGCTCCAGGCTCGCGCTGCCCTCCGCACCGCCATCAAACCCGACGATCCGACCGCGCCGCGGCACCAGGTTCACCAGCCGTTTGAACGCCGTCTCCACCGCATCCAGATCTTTGTAAATATCCGCGTGGTCGAACTCAACCGACGTGAGAATCAGCGCATCCGGAAAGTAATGCAGAAATTTCGGGCCCTTGTCGAAAAACGCCGTGTCGTACTCATCGCCCTCGAGAATGAAATACCTGCCCGCGCCCAGTCCAAAGCTGCTGCCAAAATTTTCGGCGATCCCTCCGATCAGGAACGAAGGCGCCAGCCCCGCCGTCTCAAATATCCACGCCAGCATCGAAGTCGTGGTCGTCTTTCCGTGCGTTCCCGCCACGACCAGCACTTCTTTTCCCACCAGAAATTCGTCATGCAGAATTTGCGGCAGCGAGCAGAATGGAATTCGCTCATCGAGCACGCGCTCCAGTTCCACGTTGGCGCGCGAGATCGCATTGCCGACCACGACCAGGTCCGGCCGAGGCTCCAGATTTTTCTCGGCAAAGGGCTGGGCCACGCGAATTCCAAGCCCCTCCAGAAATGTCGACATCGGCGGATACGCCGCTGCATCCGAGCCCGTGACCCGATGCCCGCGCTCGCGCAGCATACCCGCGAGCGAAGCCATCGCCGTCCCGCAAATACCGATCAGGTGAATGTGTTTCAGGTTGTCGCTCATCGCCGGCAGAATCGCTCCTTGGCCGCTCCCAGTGTAAGCCAGATCGTCTTTAGCTTAATCGGATTGCCGCGCGTCTACCTCGTGGTTATCGCGGGTCGACCGCCGCCTCGAGAATCCTCAGCCTCGCCTCGCTCCCAACTTCAAGCCGCGCCCGCACTCCAATCGGCAGCGTAACATTTGCCCGCGATACATGCCCTGACCGCAATCCGAAAGCCACAGGAATCCCGAGGCCGCCGACAATCCGCAGCACAACGTCTTCCAGCGAGTAATCCTGATCCGCGCTCTGCCGGCAATCCATCATTTCGCCAAAAACAATTCCGCGTACGCCTTCCAACTTTCCCGCCAGTTTCAACTGCATCAGCATGCGGTCAATCTGGTAAGGCTTGGCCGCAACATCTTCCAGAAAGAGAATTGTTCCCGCCGTCTCAATGTCAAACGGCGTGCCCAGCGCGGAGACTAAAAGCGACAGGCACCCGCCGTAAAGAACTCCCTCCGCCGCGCCCGGCACCAATGGCTTAATGCCCGAATTCCCCGCGATCTCCCAACCTGCTTCCCCGCTCATCGCGTTCTGCCACGAATCCAGATCCACGCCGCCGCTCACCGCAAAATCCTTCGTCGCCATCGGCCCGTGGAACGTCACAAAATTCCCCCGATCGCTAAACCATGTCAGCAGCGACGTCAGATCGCTGTAGCCGACGAAAATTTTCGGATGTGCCCGGATCTTCGCCATATCGATCGCCGGCAGCAAATAGTTCGCCCCATAACCGCCGCGCGCGCAAACGATCGCGCGAATATCCTCGCGCTCAAACATCTCTTCCAGTTCCCGCGCCCGCCGCTCCACCGATCCCGCAAAATACAAATCCCGCTCCAGAATCGAGTCGAAATAAAACGGCTCATATCCCAGGCCGCGCAGCCCGTCGCAGCCCGCCTGCAAAAGTTCGCGCTTGATGTTCGACGCGGGCGCAACAATGCCCACCTTGTCGCCGTGCCGTAGCGCCGGCGGCTTTACTCGAAATTTGTTGGAAGCGTTCGTCATTCGGTGCCCGCTCTTTACAAGAGAAATTCTCCCCGGCATACCAGCGCCGCCGGACCTCGCAAGTAAACCTGATTGTGCGACGGCCCGCACTCCCACCGCACAACTTGCGCCCCACCCGGCGCAACCACGGTTACCGGCGATGCCACGCGCTGCGCCGCCACGGCCGCGGCCGCCGAAGCGCACGATCCCGTTCCCGACGACAATGTTTCCCCAACGCCGCGTTCAAACAGTCGAATCTCAATCTCATTCTTCCCACGCACCACCACATATTCCACGTTCGTTCCCTGCGGAAACTGCGCCTGCTGCTGGATCAACGCCGCCTCTCGCTGCCAGCCCTCCGCAAATTTATCCACGAAGATTACGAAGTGCGGGTTGCCCGTCGACACTCGCGTGCCCATCGCGCGCCCCAACGCCGTCTCGACCGCCAACTGCTCTTCAACCGTCGCCGCACCCATCTCGCTCTCGAACTCAAACGACGCGCCACGCCTCTCGACCAAGCGGCACACTTTCACTCCTGCTCCGGTGCGAATCGCAACTTCCGTCTTCGCCGTGCGCGCGCAAATCTCCGCCGCCACGCACCGCGTCCCGTTTCCCGAAATCTCCGCCTCTGACCCGTCCGCATTGATCAATCGCGCCCGCGCGTCTGTCTCCGCGTCTTCATACAGCCATTCCACGCCATCCGCGCCGATTCCGTTATGCCGATCGCACAACCGCCGGCTGAAAGCGCCGACGTCACCCACCACCTCGCGAGGCAGGTCCGACTCGCGCAAAATCAGGAAGTCGTTCCCGCACGCCGAAGCCTTCGTGAACGCGATACTCTTCAATTTCTCGCCCATGCGCATCTCATACGCCAGCGGATGGTCCCGCGGTTAGTCCGGTGGATAGTTCGGTGGATAGTCCGGTGGATAGTCCGGCGGATTCTATCACCGCTGCCGCACCGCTCACTGTGCAACCGGGCAAGAAAGTTAACGCAATTGATTCGCGTGCATCTGCGTCTCATAGATTCTTGCCGTGGGTTGTCCCGTCGAGTGAATTACGGTGAGCAACGTAAGATTCTCCCGGCGTACACCCCGATCCACCGAATCGCCTTCGAAGGCAATCACGTAATTCACATAGCGGCCCGGATCGGCCAGCGCCCGTTCCCAAGTGCCTTCCGGGTCCGTCGGCCGCACCCATGGCCGATGATCTTCTCCATTTACCACGCGCCGCAGCGGAATCCCCAGCCGCTCCATAATCCCAACATGTTCTCCCAAATCCATCATAAACAGCGAATCGGCAGGCAGCGTCTTGATCACGCGCTCCACCGACGTGTCCAACCCGCGGCGCATTTCCCAGCTCCGTACCGCCTCCACCAGGTCCAGCGGTTGCTGCTGAATTACGAATGCATAGCTCGCGGCGATCAGCACAATCGGCGCGACTGCCACTTTCCACGCCGCCGTTCCGGGCAGCAAAGCCGCTAGGCTCGCCACCAGCAAGCCCGCCGAAATGGCAAACAACGGCAGCAACTCCATCCCGAAACGCTGATTGAATACCGCGAATGGCCACCACATTGGTACATGCAGCGGCACCCAGCCGTATGAAATCGAATACGCGTAGAATGCGATCGGCGCCCACAGCAGCGCCAAAATTGCCCCCGCCCGCCCGCGCAAAATCCACCACGCCAGCGCGGTCGCAGCCACCGCTCCCGCTACCCACAACCGCCCCCAGTTTCCCGCCGCCAGCGTCGCCTGTGCCGACTTCAGAAAATACAGTCCGCCCAGAAACAGGCTGTGGAACGCCGGATTCGGGGCGCCCACCCTCATCTCAATCGCTTTCGCCGAGTAAGGCCCGTTCGCAAAATCGAACGCGTCCCCATAAATCGCGGCGTTGTACACCAGCCACAGCACTGGAGCTACGGCGACTCCAGCCGCGAACTTCACCGCGCTCCATCGCAAATCGCGATCGCCCCACTGTCGCGCTACGACTGCAAACACCACAGCGCCAATCGCGCCCGCCAGAAACCATCCGTCATAGCGCGTCATCTCGGCGCACGCCACCAGAAGTGCGCACTTGCCCAGCGCCCTACGCGCCGTCTCATCCGCCCTTGCCGCGCTCCTCATTCCTCCCAGGAACTCCGCCAGGTAAACCAGCGCCCAGATAAAAAACGCCAGGTACAACGTCTCGGTGAGTGCGGTGGCCTGCATGTACAGCAGGTTGGGATTCGCCCCATAAGCAAACGCCGCCACCGCTGCGGCCAGCGCGGCCGCCGGATACGTTCGCTCATTCGATTCCAGCAGTTCGCCCACCAGTCGAAAAATTCCCAGCACCCCAAATACGTAAGCGACCAGCGACGGAATCGATGCGCCAATCCCGCTCTGCCACATCTTGTTCGACACGATGAACGGCATCATCAGCACATGCGGCAGCGGCAGCCACACTGTTCCGAGTTGCAGCGGGCCCGGCGTCAGTGAGTCAAAAACGCGACGCGCTATATTGATGTGCGCGACCGCGTCGCCATGCTCCAGAATTTTGCCGTGCTCAAAGTAATAAAAGAATGAACTGAGCGACGCCAGCACTGCCAGCCCGCCCACTCGGGCCGCGCTCCGTTCACGAACACTATCGCTATTCGCGGTCGCGGCGCGCTTCGTCATAGATTGAGGATAAATGAACCGAAAGGAATCAAGCAGGTCCGATCTCCCGTAGAAGAAGACCTGAGACATCGCCGCAGAAGATGCCAGCTGTTCGCGAACGACCAACGACCATCCACCAAAGACACCCTACCCCAAATGCGTCAATTCCCGAAACACCTGGAACCGCGCGTCGATTTCCTCTCGCGTTAGCGTCTGCAGGCGTTCCGTCCCGAAGCGCTCCACCGCAAACGAACCCATCACGCCGCCGTAGAACAACGCGCGCTTCAGCACCTCTCGATTGATTTCACCCTGCGACGCGATGAAACCCATAAATCCGCCGGCAAACGAATCGCCCGCGCCCGTCGGATCCTTCACTTCCTCGATCGGCAGCGCCGGCGCTCGAAATGGATGCGAGCCCACCCCAAACGCTCCTTCGCGAAAAAATATCGTCGCTCCATATTCGCCATGCTTCACCACCAGCGCCTGCGGCCCCATCGCCAGAACTCTCTGCGCCGCCCGCGGCAGATTCTTCTCTCCCGCCAGCATCTTCGTCTCGGTATCGTTGATCAGCAGCACATTTACCAGCTTCAGCGTCTCCGCCAGCTCTTTGGGCGTGCCGTTGATCCAGAAATTCATCGTGTCGCCGCCCGTCAGGCGAACCGCGCTCATCTCCAGCCGCACCGCCGCCTGCAATGTCGGATGAATATTTGCCAGGAATAGGAACTGCGTGTCCGCATATTCTTTTGGAATCCGCGGCTGAAATTTCTCGAACACGTTCAGCTCGGTAAAGTCCGTCTTCGCCTCGTTCAGATTGTCGAGATACTGTCCGCCCCAGCGAAACGTCTTTCCAGCGGTCCGCTCGAGCCCGCGCGTATCGACTCCGCGATTCTTGAAGACCGCCTCTTCTTTCGCCCCAAAGTCGTCTCCGACCACCGCGACCACGCGTACATCGGTGAAGTAACTCGCCGCCAGCGAGAAGTAAGTCGCCGCCCCGCCCAGAATGTCGGCAACTCGCCCCGAAGGCGTGGCAATCGTGTCAAATGCAACGGAACCTACAACCAGTATGCTCATGAGTCTCCAGACGTAGTGGTCGGTCAGTCGTTAGTCGCTAGCAGCCCAGAATCAGTCAACGGTGACGGAAGCCTGCTCCTGGCAACACCGTCCGCGCTACCACGCCCCGCGAACGACAACCGACCGGCGATCAACGACAACTAAATATACTTCCCCAAAATCAACTTCAACTTCTCTTTCGTCGCCGCCGGAATCTTCGCCGGATCCGTCAAAATCGCATGCGCCAGCGCCGAGCCGCATTTGCACGACCTCGTCTTCGGCATCGCGCCCACGGTCGCCTTCACCACCTTCGCCGCGTTCTCGGCATTCTTCGTCAGGACGCCAATAATCTGTCCCACTGTCACCTCGTCATGATGCGGATGCCAGCAGTCGTAATCGGTCACCATCGCGATCGTCACATAACAAATCTCCGCCTCGCGCGCCAGTTTCGCTTCCTGGAGGTTCGTCATCCCAATCACATCCGCGCCCCAGCTGCGGTAAATCTTCGACTCCGCCTTGGTTGAAAACTGCGGCCCCTCCATGCACACGTATGTGCCGCCCAGTTTGCCGGCCACGCCCGTCAGATCGCACGCGCCGCGCACAATCCGCGTCAACTCTCCACACACCGGATCGCCAAATCCAATGTGCGCCACAATTCCATCGCCAAAAAAAGTGTCCACGCGGTGCCGCGTCCGATCCACAAATTGATCCGGGATCACAAAATCCAGCGGCTTGTGCTCCTCCTTCAGCGACCCGACCGCCGAGACCGAGACAATCCGCTCCACGCCAAGCTGCTTGAATCCATAAATATTCGCGCGAAAGTTCAACTCGCTCGGCAGCAACTTGTGCCCCCGCGCATGGCGCGCCAAAAATGCCACCTTGCGCCCCTCCAGCGTGCCCAGAATATAGGCGTCCGAAGGTTCGCCAAACGGCGTCTCCTGCCGCACCTCGTGCACGTCGCTGAATCCGGGCATGTGGTACAAACCACTGCCGCCGATAATCCCAATCTCTGCCTGCTGCAATTGCGCTCCTGGAAAAGGCCAACGTGGATAGGCCGGAAAATGACTGCGGAACTCGTGATTATACAAGGTCAGAAGTGCGAAGTCAGAGGTCAGAAGTTGAAAGTCGGAACCCAGAACTCAGATTACAGAACTAAATCTCCCGAGCCAAAAAATGCACCATCTCGTCAACGGAAAGATTTTCATCTCTGCAATTCGCAATCTGACCTCTGCAATCCCGCCTGGAGTCTACTTCTTCTCTGCCCCATCGAAAAAATCCCCCTCCACTCGCTTCGTCGTCTCCTCATCCATGCTCTCGCTCACCAGCACCTCATCCCCGCGCACCTCGATCACCACCGCTCCCTCTTCCGTCATCCACGCATGCCGGCCGCGCAGCGTGCGCCATGAATCCACCGGCGGCGCATCCTCCACAACTTTGCCGTCGCCCCCCAGCGCCTGCCGTTTCTTGTACCGTTGCGCCAGCGACTTCGCATAATCCGCCGCAAACTCCGCCGCCTTCTCCGCCGACGCCCACCGCGACACATACATCACGCCCAGCGGCCCCGCCTTCTCGCCCTTCGCGCGCCCGGCAAAATAATATCCGCCGCGCCACGCCGGATACACCGCCTCCGCCTCCTGCCTGCTCACGTACTGCTCCACCAGCACATCCACATCGAACTCGCCCATCGCGCCAATGTCGAATGTGTCGTATTTCTCAAAATCTTTTTTGAAGTCGATCCGCTTCAGCGGCTCAATCTTCTCGTGCCCCAGATACGTCTCCGGCTCCATGATCTCCCGCGTCGTGGTCGGCGGATTGTTGAACGCGCCCTCAAATCCCAACCGCTTTCCGCCCGCCTTTTCCAGCGCCAGCGTAAAGTCCATTCCATAGCGATACGGAAACGTCAGCTCTTCCTTCAAAAAGATCGGCGCCTTGCTGAACGTCGGAGAATCCGGCCCATCCAGCATGCCCTGTTTCATCGCCTCGCCAATCTGCGGCATCTCCAGCAGCGTCTTCCCCGTCCCGGCCAGCGAATAATCCATCATCACCACCATCGCCTGCCCTTCCACCACCGCCTCCCGCGCCTCCGACTCCTCATCCGTATCGATATCCGCCGGCGTCGGATCGTTTTTCTTCTCGCCCTCCGTCTCCGCCGCCTTCATCCACTTCTCCATGCCAAACGACTGGTCCTGCAGCGCATGCGTCAATTCATGTGCCAGCACGGGCTTCTGTTGCTCCGGATCGACCCAGTTCAAAATGTTTACCGTCTTTTTCTTCGGATCGTAGTATCCCGCGACCTGCTCCTTCAGCATCGACACCAGAAATGGCCCCAACTGAAAATCCCGTGGAATCAGCCCGAATTTTTTCAGCACCTCCGACGACCGCTCCAGCCGCTTCGCATCCTTGTCGTCCTTCATTCCCTTGTCCAGATACGACTCCACTTCCTGCCGATCCGCCAGTTTGCGTTTGACCTCATGCTTGATCGGCAGTCCGGTATCGCCGCTCGCAAACTGAATCAACTCATCCACCGACCGAAACAATTCCTTAGCCTCCTGCGGCGAAATAATTTTTTCTGGAGCCGGAGTAGCCGGAGACGGCGTAGTGGGAGCCTGTGTAGCGCGGACGCCCTCGCCCGCGGGTTCCTGATTCGATGGGGCCTGCGTGGAAGACCCCTGTGCAGATGGAGTCTGCGCCTGCGATCCAGAAGGCTGAGAACCGGGCTGATTTGCCGTCGATTGGCCTTTGTCGGCCGGCGATTGCGACTGCTCACCCCGCGCCCAAACACCAACAACCGTCATCAGCAGGAACAGAAAAAATGCAGAAATACCACGCAACTTCATCAATGTCACCCTGAGCGGAGCGAGTGACGCGGAGCGCCACTCGCGGAGTCGAAGGACCCCTACGCTCTCAACGCACGCATCAGCGTAAGGGAATTCTCACCGCGTACTTTGATGTTAGCAGCACGCGCCGCAATCATGTTCCGCAACTAAGAAACACCCGCTATCCGCTCCGCCACCCACTCCCCCACCTCGCGCATCCCCAGCGCTCCGCCTATATCCGATGTCGTCTTTCTTCGCCGCACCGCCTCCAGCACGGCCGCTTCAATCTTCCCCGCCTTCGCGCTCATCCCCAAATGCCCCAGCATCATCGCCGCCGTCAGAATCGCGCCCAGCGGATTCGCCACATTCTTCCCCGCCAGCGGCGGCGCCGATCCATGCACCGGCTCAAACATTCCAATGTTCCGCTCTGTCGTCCTCCCCGGATGCAGATTTCCGCTCGCCGCCATTCCCATCCCGCCCTGCAAAGCCGCCGCCAGGTCCGTCAGTATGTCTCCAAACATATTGTTGGTCACAATCACATCCAGCCCGCGCGGATCGCGCACCATCTGCATCGCCAGCGCGTCCACGTACACGTGTTGCTTCTCAATCTCCGGATACCCCGCGCCCACTTCCTTAAACACACGCTGCCACAAGCCGCCGGCATGCGTCATCGCATTCGACTTATCGCACATCAGCACGCGCCGTCGAGCCGAGCCATCGGCCTTCGCGCTCGCCGTGCAAAATTCAAACGCATATCGAATCACCCGCTCCACGCCCTTGCGCGTATTCACGTCTTCTTGAACCGCAACCTCATCCGCGGTCCCCTGCTTGAACACTCCGCCCAGGTCTCCGTACACGCCCTCAGTGTTCTCGCGAATCACCACAAAATCCACGTCCCTCGGCTCAATTCCCTTCAGCGGACACAACTCGGCATCCAGCAACCGCACCGGCCGCACGTTGGCATACAAATCCATCTTGCTGCGCATGCCCAGCAGAATTTCCTTGGCATGAATATTCGACGGAACCCTCGGATCGCCAAACGCCCCAACAAAAGTCGCGTCAAACTCGCGCCCCAGCATGGCAAACCCATCTGCCGGCACCGTCGTCTTGTCGACCAGATACCGGTCCGCGCCCCAATCGAAATGAGCGAACTCCACCGCCGCCCCCGCCGCCTCCATCGCCTTCAACGCCTCAGGGATGACGTCCTTCCCAATCCCGTCTCCGGGAATTACCGCAATGCGCTTTTTCACATTCACGCGAACGAAGATACCAGAACTCGACTCGTAAGTCCGCCTGCAGAACTCCCTGCCGAACCTCGACGCCCTTCCGCAATGAACCCGTCAGCCCTTCGCTATAATCAAATGATCAACGATGAGTACTGTTCTGAATCGCGACCCGTCTAACACCCAGACCGCCAACGACAACGCCCGCGCCGAATTCCAGGCCCTGCTCTCCGCCTGCGCCGTCTACGACCTCTCCTCCCGCGCCAGAATCCGCCTCACCGGCGCCGACCGCGTGCGCTGGCTCAATGGAATGGTCACCAACAACATCCGCGATCTCGCCCCCAACCGCGGCGTCTACTGTTTTCTTCTGAACGCGCAAGGCCACATCCAGGCCGATCTCTACGCCTACAACTTCGGCGACTCGCTCCTGGTCGACTTCGACGCCGCCCTGCGCGACAAGGTCCTCGCCCACTTCGATAAGTTCATCGTTATGGATGACGTCGAAGTCTCCGACGTGACCGCAACGCTCAATGCGATCGGCGTGACTGGTCCGCAAGCGCAAGCTCTACTGCGCGCAGGCGGAATGCAGTTTGCCGACCTCGCCCCGCTTGAATTTTGCGCGCCAAAATGCGATTGCGCCTGCAACTGCGCGCAATGCACCCTCATTCGCACCGACGATCCCGCCGGAGTCTCCTATGAGATCTGGCTCGGCCCCGACCAATTCACCAAAACCTGGCAGGCCCTTGTAGCCGCCGGCGCTACTCCCGTCTCCGCCGACGCGCTCGACACACGCCGCATCAGTCAAGGCATTCCACGCTATGGCATCGACATCCGCGAGCGCGATCTCCCGCAGGAGACCGGCCAGACGCGCTCCCTCAACTTCACCAAGGGCTGTTATCTCGGCCAGGAAATCGTCGAGCGCATTCGCTCCCGTGGCGCGCTGCACCGCCAGTTCAGCGCTTTCTCAGTCGACGGCCCGCTGCCCGCACCTGGCACCAAAATTCAAGCCGAAGAAAAAGATGTCGGCGAAATCACCAGTGCCGCCGACCTGCCTATGCCCACCGCTAATCGTGCCGTCGCGCTCGGCTATCTGCGGCGCGAGGCTGGCGGGAAACAATTGCGCGCCGGCCCGGCCAAACTCGAAATAGCTTCGCTGCCGATCACCTAACTGAGAAGAGTAAGTTCGAGACAGGAATAACAACATGCCTGATAAGAAAAAAGATTCTGACTTCAAAGTAAGCGACCGCCGCCTCTTCACCGCCGACGGTGAACTTCGCTCCACCACCGATGTCGAACCGGCAGAGCCCGCTGCGCCGCCCGCGCCAACGCCCGCCGTAGCAGTCGCACCCGCGCCAGTAGCCGCACCTACGGCCGTGGCCGAAGCCCCGAACGACGCCGCACTCCCGCCTGATGCCGCCGCTCCTCCGCCGCCTACCGCCTCCGAGCAGCAGGCCCAGCACGACGCCTACCGCCAGTCTTCGCGCGATCTCGACCGCCGCGTCGAGCTCAGCGGCCACTCCGCCAAGGAACTTGAAGTGACCTTTGAGCGCTTCATGGCATCGCTCTACATGACCGCCATGCTCCAACTAGGCCTCATGCACGAGCAGGGCGGCCAGCCCGGTGTTGACCTCATCGGCGCCCGCCAGACCATCGACACCCTCGGCATGCTCGCCGAAAAAACCAAGGGCAACCTCACCGCCAAGGAGCAGGCGTTCTTACAAAATTGTCTGTACGAGCTTCGCATGGCTTACGTCGAGGTCACCAACGCTATCGCCCGCGCTCCTCAACCTCCCGGCCCCGTAACCGGTACCAACGGCTAAAGTCCATTCCTGCGATGCGCGCCACCCTCACGGTCCTCGGCAGCGGCACCTCGATGGGCGTTCCCACCATCGCCTGCGACTGCGCCGTCTGTCATTCCTCCGATCCCCGCGATCGCCGCACCCGTCCCTCCATCTTGCTCGCCTACAACAACCGCCACGTTCTCATCGACACCACGCCCGACTTTCGCGAACAGGCCCTGCGCGAAAACATCACTCAACTCGACGCCGTCCTCTACACGCACACCCACGCCGACCACATTCTCGGCATCGACGACCTGCGCCCGCTCACCTATCGCCACAGGCCCGGTAAGCTGCCGCTCTATGCCACGCCTGGCAACTGCGAATTTTTGCGCAACATGTTCCGCTACATCTTCGAGGCCAACTACAAATTTGGAGGCCTCCCGCTCGTCGAACTCAAGCCCATCGAGGGCCGCGTCGAACTCTTCGGCGCCGCCTTCGAGCCCGTCACCGTCATTCACGGCGAAACGCCCATCCTCGGGTTCCGCTTCGGATCGGCCGCCTATCTCACCGATCACAGTTCCGTGCCGCCCGAGTCGCTCGACAAGCTCCGCAATCTCGACATACTTTTTCTCGATGCCTTGCGCTACCATCCGCATCCCACGCATTCCACCGTCGATCAGTCCCTGCAAATCGTAGCCGACGTCAAACCAAAGCGCACCTTCTTCACGCATATCTGTCACGACCTCGCGCACGAAGAGACAAACGCAAAACTGCCGCCTAACGTAAAGCTAGCCTACGACGGCATGAAGCTGGAGTTTGAAATTTGAAGCAAGAAATCAACCGCGGAGGTCGCAGAGCACGCAGAGAAAGCAAGACCATGCTCGTTTGGTCGAACGGGGGCAAGACGGATTCCACAATCGAATGTCTCTGCGACCTCAGCGATCTCAGCCTTTAAATCCACGAATGCAAGTCTTCCACAAACTCGCCGACATCCCCGCCGACTTCGGCCCCTCCATCGTCGCCGTCGGCAACTTTGACGGCGTGCATCGCGCGCACCGCGCCGTCCTCAGCCAGATCGTCGAGCGCGCTCAGGCGACCCACGCCGTCTCGGTCTGCGTCACCTTCGAGCCACATCCCACGCGCATCCTCCGTCCCGACGCCAACTTCAAGCTCCTCACACCCACGCCGGAAAAACTCCGCCTGCTCGCGCAAACTTCCGTCGACGCCGTCCTTCTGATCCCGTTTTCCCGTGATCTCTCGCTCATGACCCCGCACCAGTTCGCTCACGACATTCTCAAAAAGCATCTGCATGCGCGCGAAGTGCACGAAGGCTATAACTTCCGCTTCGGCCGCGGCGCCTCCGGAACCGTCGAAGTCCTCCGCGAACTCGGCCGCGAGATGGGCTTCCCAGTCCACGACTATCCCGAAATGCGCCTCCGCGGCGAGCGCGTCTCCAGCAGCCACATCCGCAAGCTCCTCTCCGAAGGCAACGTAAGTCGTGCCCGTCATCTCTTAGGCCGCCCCTTCAGCATCCTCTCCTTCGCCGGTCGCGGACGCGGCTACGGCGCGAAATACACCGTCCCCACCATCAACCTTGCCCACTATGAAGAGTTAGTCCCCAAAGACGGCGTCTACATAACTCGCACCCGCATCGCCAGCGGTCAAGCCATCAGCGGCCAGATCGGCAGCAGTCAAGTCAGCGGAAGTCAAAGTAGTAACAACCCAAACTCCGATCCGAGCAACCGAGAGTTAGCGCAGAGCAAGGCAGGCAGCGAATCCACAAACGAGGTTCAGAATGACTTCTGTTTCGATTCCGTCACTAACGTCGGCAACCGCCCCACCTTCGGCCCCGACTCCTTCGCCATCGAAACCCACCTATTGAATTTCCGCCCCATAGAGCTCTCCGCCGATACCGAAGTAGAGTTACACTTCCTCGATCGCCTCCGCGACGAAGTAAAGTTCCCCTCCATAGAAGCCCTGAAAGCCCAAATCTCCCGCGACGTGCAAAAAGCCCAAAAGTATCTGCGTCGGCTGGGAAGACACTGGCCAAACAACCGGTAACCAATTGATTGTATTAATGATAATTCTTTCACCTTGACCATGTGTGGCGATTTGCCGTACATTAGCTATAGGCCGACTATGGCAACCGCGTCTCCAGCCCGCGACCAACGACTCGATGCGCGAGTGACTCGCGAAGAAAAGAAGGCCATCGAAGAAGCCGCCAATCTGCGTGGCGTCTCGGCTTCGGACTTCTTGAGGATGGCCGCAAAGGAAGCTGCTCTTAGCACAATCCGTGAACACGACACCCTGACTCTTACCCAGAACTCCAGACGGGTTTTTGTGGAAGCGCTCCTGAACCCGCCGGCGCCCAACCGGAAGGCGATCGCAGCCGCCAGGCGTTTTCGGCGGGAGATCGCCTAGTTGGTCGATCAAGAAAACCGAAAGCTCCGATTTGAGCCGCTCGATAAGAAAGTACATGACCGAGCGGCTTTTTCCTGCGAGCACGAAGCCCTCAATGTCTATTTAAAGCAAACAGCAAGTCAGGAAGTACAAAAGCGAGTGGCCGCTGTCTACGTTCTCACTCCTGACGGGAAAACGATCGCCGGCTACTACACGCTTTCCCAATACACAATCGAAGCCGGCGAATTGCCGGACGAGGCTGTTCAACGCTTGCGCCTTCCAAGGTACGACAAGTTGCCGGCAACGCTCTTGGGAAGACTGGCGCGGAGCAAAGAGTTTAAAGGCACTGGCCTCGGAGAAATCCTGCTCATGGGCGCGCTCGAAAAGGCTCTACATCACAGCAGGAACATCGCGTCTCTAGCCGTTGTCGTAGATGCCAAGGATGAGAAGGCGCGAAGCTTCTACCTGAGCTACGGATTCGTAGACCTTCCAGATCACCCCCACCGACTCTTCATGCTGATGCAGACGATTGAGCAACTGTTCCGGGAGCCGCCGGGGCAATGAGATCGGGAGTGTCCCCTCCCCGCTGCTACAATCCCCGCAATGTCCCCAGGCCCCATCCAACTCCTCCGCCAGGCCACCCCCGCCCAGCGCCGCACCCTCCTCGCCGCCTCCCTCGGCTGGATGCTCGACTCCTTCGACGCCATGCTTTACGCGCTCGTCCTCACCCATGTCATGCGCGACTTCGCCATGACCAAGCGCACCGCCGGCGTCCTCTCCACGCTCATGCTGCTCGCCTCCGGCATCGGCGGCATTCTTTTCGGCTTCCTCGCCGACCGCATCGGACGCAAGCGCGCCCTCATGCTCAGCATCCTCACTTACTCCATCTGCTCGTTCGCCTCCGGCCTCTCCACCACCGTGCTCATGCTCGCCATCGTCCGCTTCATCCTCGGCCTCGGCATGGGCGGCGAGTGGAACACCGGCGCCACCCTCGTCGCCGAAACCTGGCCTGACGACCTCCGCGCCAAAGCCCTCGCCATCGTGCAAAGCTCCTGGGCCATCGGATTCGCGCTCGCCGCCCTCGTCGCCGGCATCGTCCTGCGTTACGCCAACTGGCGCGCCGTCTTCTTCGTCGGCATCCTCCCCGCCGCCGTCACCCTCTGGATTCGCAGAGATGTTCCCGAATCTGAAATATGGATCGCCCACAGCCCGTCCAAAGCAAGCGCAGATCAACAGCCTCAACCGCCGAGCACGCCGAGTTCGCAAAGAGTTTCAGAAAATACAACCTCCCCTGAAGAAATCCCCAATTCAACTCTGCGACCTCAGCGCCTCCTACGTTTAAAGTCTCTTGACTCTGCCGCCGACGCCCACTTCTTCCGCATCTTTCGCCCACCCTATCTCAAGAGCACCCTCGCCCTGCTGCTCCTGAATTTTTTCGGCTTATTCGGCTGGTGGGGATTGTTCCAGTGGGTCCCAGCCTATCTCTCGCTTCCCCTCGACCACGGCGGTCGCGGCTTCAGCGTCATGGGCACCACTTCCCTGCTCGTCTTTCTCAACCTCTTCGGAATGTTCCCCGGCTACCTCAGCTTCGGCTGGGCCGCCGATCGCTTCGGCCGCCGCCGCTCCTTCATCCTCTATCTTTTCGGCGCCGCCCTGCTCATACCGCTCTACGCTGCGGCCCGTTCCCCCGCCGCTCTCCTCATCCTCGGAGCCGTCGTCGCCTTCTTCGCCACCGGATGGTTCTCCGGTTGCGGCACCATCGGCAGCGAAATCTATCCCACACCTCTGCGCGCCCGCGCTCTCGGTGTCACCTACACCGGAGCCCGAGCCCTCAGTTCCGCTGCCCCCTTCATCATCGGCTGGGTCGGAGACCGCAAAGGTCTAGACTGGGCCTTCTACCTGTGCGCCGCCGCCTTCTTATTAGGCGGTCTAATAGCCACTCAGTTACCGGAAACAAAAGGCCAGCACTTGAAGTGAGGGGTCTTTTTCTGAATCTCGAGTCGTCGTCAGTCGTTTGTCGTGAGTCGCGGGCACGCTACGGTTTGCTAACGACTAACGACCAGCGACCAACGACGATCCAGCATTACGAACCGACCATCGACCCTCACTCAATCGGCTCCACCACCAACTCATCCCCCGGCGCCCGCTCCGGCATCTGAATCAGCGCAATCGCTACCAGCACCAGCACAATCCCCGCCGTCTGCATGCCCCGCACCAACTCGCCCAGAAAAATTGCCGCCAGCACAATGCTGAACACCGGCTCCAGACAACTCACCACAATCGCCCGCGTCGGCTCCAGATATTCCAACCCGGCAAAATAAAACGCAAACGGCAGCAGCATGGAAACCATCGCGAACACCGCCATAAATCCCCACTGTTCCCGCCCATAATGCTCGGCCACAATTTTCCACGGAGGATTCACTACTATCCAGAATCCCGCCGCTCCTCCAAGCACCCACAGCAGCAGTTTCCACCGGTCGTACCGCGCCAGCAGGCTGTGCGCGCCCACGTTATAAAGAGCGAATGAAAACGCCGCCAGCGACGCCGCCATCACCCCGACCGCATCCATCCGGAACCCGCCCGCTCCCACTAGTCCCACCGCCAGCGCGCACCCCACCACCGCCAGTCCGACCGCCGCAATTCTCCGCCACGATGGCCGCTGCCCTCCGCGCGCCACGGTGTACAGCAGCACCCACACCGGCGCCGTATATTCCAGGATGATTGCCGTCGCCACATTCGTCCGCTGAATCGCCAGATAATAGAGGTAGTTCGATGCCGCCACGCCAAGAATGCCCAGCAGAAAAAGCCGCACCATGTCTCGTCCCGGCACCCGCAACTCCGCCCATCCTCGCCGCGCCACCAGAATGGGCAGCAGCACAGCCAGCGATACCGTCACCCGGCTCTGCGACAAAATCAGAGGATTGATCGCCGCCAGCGAACCTCCCGGAAGCAAGTGCCCGGTAAACGCCGCCCGTCCCAGAGTAGCCGACGTCCCAAACAATAAAGTCGACACTGCAATATAGACGTACCCTTTGAGACTGGGAAGCTTAGTAACTGAATGATTGTGTAATTCATCCTTCATATCGAAGCCATTACAAGCGAGACGACAATTACAAAATTACCAAATTGCCAAATTACTCAATCCACAATTACAAATCACCTATTACAAATCTCCTCACTCCCCGTGCTCAATGCTAAACGTAATCTTCGCCGTCTTCTCCAGCATCGCTGAAACCGAGCAGTATTTCTCCTTTGAAAGCCGCACCGCATCTTCCATCGCTTTCTTACTCACCTCGCCGCGCACCTTATAAGTCAGGTGAATCGCCGTGTACACCGCCGGATACCCCTCCGCTCTTTCCCCCTTCGCCTGCACTTCCAACGCCGCAAACGGCTCTCGCTTTTTCCGCAGAATCCCCACCACATCCGACGCCGTGCATCCGCACAGCGCAATCAGCACCAGCTCCATCGGAGAATTTGCCGTTTTCTCCTTCGCCGTATCCATCACAATCGAGTGCCGCGAAGTCGCCGCCCCTACGTACCTCTCCTCATCCGTCCACTTCACCGCCGCTTCAATCATCTGTCCCTCTCATCGAGATGTTTGATTTTGGGTGGCGCAGCGCTCAGCGCTCCGATCGGCCAGCCCTCACGAAACGCCCCGAGCAGCTGAGGGTAACGCCCCATCCCCCGCGGCGTTTCCTGCTCGACCCTACCTCCGGTTATCCGTCACCGGCTCCGGATGGATCAGCACCCGGAAAAGTTCCGGCGCGTCCTGCTTAAACCGAATCTCCAGCGCCGTCTGCACATCATGCACCCGCGCCAGCGGCATATCGTCCGGCAGCGTGCAGTGGCACGAGACATACAGCCGTTCCCGAATTCTCTTGAATTGAAATTCGTGTACGTCCATCACCTCCGGAAAATCCTTCACCACATCCCGCAGCCGCTTCTCCAGCCCCGGCTCCAGCACAATCTGTTCTCCGCTCTCAATCGTTGCCGGTTCGCTCTCAATGTGCGTCAAAATCGTCGCTATCTCTGGTATCTCCTCGCGCATCTCCGCCTCCAGATGCGTCACCTCGTCGTGCGCGTCCTTCATGCTCATCTGCTCATCCAGTTCCAGATGCTGCTCCACGTGCAACTCTCCGCCCAGGTCCTGCACGCTGATGTCGTGCACATTAAAATTGTGGCGTGTCGCCACCGCCCGGATCCGGTCAAAGATGTTTTCGCTATGCCGTGCCCGTGGCACCGAATGCACCATCACGTCCGCGTCCGGCAGAACCTCCCGCACCCGCGCCGTCACCATATCGGAAACCTGCTCCGATCGCTGAAACGTGAAATTCCGCGCCAGCCCCAGCGACACATCCGCAAAATACCGGTTCCCCGATTTCCGAATCCGCACCCGCTCCACTTCCAGCACGCCATCCACCGTTGCAATCCGGCCCAGAATCTGGTTCCTCATCCCCGCCGGCGCCGCGTCCAGCAGCGCGTCCATTGTCCGCCGCGCCAGCCGCCAGCTCACCGTCACCACCACGCACGCCACAAACAACGCGGCAATCGGATCGGCCTGTCGCAGCCACTCCACGCGGTAAGCCCGCCCCGCCCACACCAGCGCCAGTCCGAATATCACCACTCCGCTCGACCAGATGTCTGTCGAAAAATGCAGCGCGTCCGCCTCCAACGCCTGGCTGTCGTACTTCATCGCCATGGTCCCCAGCGCCCGCGACCGCCACACATCCACGCCCATCGACAGCAGCATCACAAGAAACGCATACGATGTTGGCTCGATCTCGACACTCTGAAAAAAAAGCCGCCGCACCGCCTCATACACAATCCACACGCACGTCAGCAGCAGCAGCCCGGTTTCGATGAACGCCGAAAAGCTTTCCACCTTCCCGTGTCCATACTGATGGTCCGCATCCGCCGGTTTGTCCGCCACCCGCACCGAAAAAAATGTCACCAGCGCCGCCACCAAATCCAGCCCCGAGTGCGCCGCCTCCGACAAAATTCCCAGCGACTGCGTCGCCAACCCCACCACAATCTTCAGAATCGTAATCACCAGCGCCGCCAGCACCGAGTTGCCCGCCACCGCGCGCTTCTCCCGCCGCATCGCGTCCGAGCTGAACCCGCGGTCGCCCGGGCCCCGCCCCGCCTCCGCCTGCGCTGCGATTTTCGTTCCGTCCCGCATACCCGCTATTATCTCCCGCCCTCGCCCTTCACTTGCCCTCTAGCACTGACCATCCCCCGCCCGCCGTGCTAGGATTACATGTTCGTTGCACATCTTCTTGGAGGATTCTATTCCATGCTTCGCCAGCTTTTCCTTTGTCTGCTCCTGATCTCGTTTGTTAGTGGGCAAACTGCCCAGCCCGCTCCCGCCGCGCCCCCCGCGCAGCCCGGAGCTCCCGCCGCCGCAAAGGCGCCCGATTCGTCCGCTCCCGAGCCACCAAAGATCGGCCCCGACGATACCGTCCTCACCATCAAGGGCTATTGCCCTAACACCACCCTTGAGGGCGACGCCTGCAAAACTACCATCACCAAGGCACAATTCGAGAAGCTCGCCGACGCTCTTCAGCCCAACATGTCGCCGCCCATGCGTCGCCAGCTCGCCAGCGCCTACGCCCGCATGCTCGCCATGTCCTCCGCTGCCGAAAAGCGCGACCTCGAAAAGTCCGCTCACTTCGAAGAGGCCATGCGCTTTGCCCGCATGCAAATTCTCTCGCAGGAGTTGAGCAAGACCCTCCAGTCCGAATCCAATAACGTCAGCGATCCGGATATCCAGGATTACTACAACAAGAATCTCCCCAACTACGAGCAGGCCACGCTGATCCGCCTCTTCATCCCGCACACCAAGCGCGTTGAAACCCCGGTGCCTCCGGCCAAGAAACCTGCCGCCACCGCATCCAAGGCTGCCTCCACCGATAAAGACAAAGACGCAGACGACAAGTCCGAAAAGACCAAGTCCGCTTCCAAGTCCGCCAAAACTCTTAGCCCCGAAGAGCAGGAAAAAGCTGGCGAAGAAGCCATGAAGAAAGAGGCCGCTCGCCTCCGCACCCGCCTCATCGCCGGCGACGATCCCGACAAGCTCGAGAAAGCCGCCTTCACTGCCGGCGGTCTTCCCGGCACTCCACCCACTCCAAAAATGGAGAAGGTTCGCCGCACCAGCCTTCCCCCCGCTCATCAGTCCGTCATGGACCTGAAGCCCGGCGATGTCTCCGAGGTCATCTCCGATCCCAGCGGCAATTACGTTTACAAAATGATCAGCAAAGACACTCTGCCCCTCGATCAGGTGAAAACCGAAATTAAGAGCCAGCTTTCCGCGCAGCGGTATCGCGACTCCATGAAGATTTACCAGAACAACGCCGATCTCAATGACGCGTTCTTCGGCCCCACCCGAGGTCCCGGAATGCCCGGCATGCCGCCTCAACGCGGCCCAGCCAAGCCCGGTGCCAAGGATAAGGATAAGGACGAAGACCGCGACTAACTCAACGTTTGCGCGCGCCCGGAGGGGCGACTGACAATAGCCGGCGCTTCGGCGCCGGGAAAAGTAAAGTGAGCGAGGTAAATCCCGGAGGGACGACCGAGTTCTCACGCGCACACGGAGCCGCTTAGAAACGGCCAGGTTCTTAGCCGGCGCAAGGCAAGAATTTTGCTGAACGCAGAGACTTAGCCTGTGCGTGAGAATTGAATTCTCCGGAAAACGGTGGGGTATAGCCCACCCGATCCGAGTCCCGAACGGACGACCCGCTCCCTCGCAGACGCTTCAGCGTTGCCATTAGAGCGCGTCAACATCTCGTGCCTCAATGCCCGCGCGAACGCGCATTGATCGAATAAATGGATACAGCAAAGCCCACCATCCTCATCACCGGGGTTTCAGGCAATCTTGGCCGCCGGCTTCTCCACCAGCTTTCCGCTTACAACGTGGTGGGTGTCGACCTCACGCCTCCGGCCGCTCCTTTAGAGCGCTTCATCCCCCTCGATCTCGGCCGCGAAGAGTCCACTCGCCAGCTTCACCTGCTCATTCGCGAGCTCCATCCCGTCTCCGTCGTCCATCTCGCCTTCGTCATTGACCCACAGCGCACCGGCGTCCTCGATATCGATCGCATGTGGCAGATCAACGTCTCCGGCACGGCTCGCGTCATGGAGGCCATCAGCGAAGCCAATCGCGTCGCCGGCGACACCGGGCCCATCGTCCGCCAATTCATCTTCCCCAGCAGCGTCTCCGCCTATGGCCCCGATCTTCCCGATCCCGTCTCCGAAGATGCTCCCCTCCTGGCTCACACGCTTCCCTACGCCATCCACAAAAAAGAGAGCGACCTCGTTGTCCAGCATCGCGCCCCGTCGCTCCGCAATTGCAGCGTCTTCATTCTGCGTCCCCACATCTTTGCCGGAGCCACCGTCGAAAACTATCTAATGGGAGCCTTCCGCGGCACGCCCAACGGCAAAAGCCCCCGCGCCGCCCGCATGCGCCAGGCCGGCACACGCCTCCCCTGCATGCTCCCGTACGGACAAAAATATCTGGACAATAAAATCCAGTTCGTCCACGTTGACGACATGGCCCGCCTCTTAACCTGGCTCCTCAAGCGCGAGCCCGAGTCCCAGCGCCTCACCATCCTCAATGTAGCCGCCCGCGGCGAGCCCATGACCTTCTCCCACTGCATCAATCTCGCCGACTCCAAACTCATCCGCGTCCCCGGCCGCTGGGCCATGCGTCAGGTCTTGCAATTTCTCTGGAACCGCAACATCAGCGCCATCCCCCCCGCCGCCGTCCCCTACATGACCGGCCAATACACCATGAATACCGACCGCCTCCGCAAATTCCTGGCCCGCGACTACGAGCAGGTAATCCAAAAGACCAACGTCGAAGCCTTCGCTGACTCCTTCCAAACCCGGTAATTGCCGTGGCATTTGCGGAACACTGGGACTCGTTCAACCGCATCACGCTTCCTCCAAGCGGACTTGAACTAAGCCGCGTAGCGGCAGACGCATTCGCGTGTTGTTGAGCCTACTGTGAGGTGATCTGAGCTAGTTTGTTGTCGCAGAGGAGGAACTCTCTGTGACCCATCTACGCCAGATCA